>Ga0163162_10000014_pt1 | contig 268371 bp, 212 predicted proteins | sample S55metaG_FD_115310 | JGI IMG/M metagenome (GOLD analysis project Ga0163162, IMG submission 115310) | Switchgrass rhizosphere microbial communities from Kellogg Biological Station, Michigan, USA - S5-5 metaG | ecosystem: Host-associated > Plants > Roots > Rhizosphere > Soil | place: USA... | reverse complement strand
CGCCATTTAAAGTGGTACGCGAGCTGGGTTCAGAACGTCGTGAGACAGTTCGGTCCCTATCTGTCGTGGGCGTTGGAGATTTGAGAGGGGCTGCTCCTAGTACGAGAGGACCGGAGTGGACGTATCTCTGGTGTTCCGGTTGTCACGCCAGTGGCACTGCCGGGTAGCTATATACGGAAGCGATAACCGCTGAAAGCATCTAAGCGGGAAGCGCGCCTCAAGATGAGATCTCCCGGAGCTTAAGCTCCCTAAAGGAACCATCAAGACTAGGTGGTTGATAGGTCGGGTGTGTATCGCAGTAATGCCGAGCTAACCGATACTAATGATCCGTGTGGCTTGATCATATAACTCAAAGTCGCTTTGAGTAATTCACTGAGATTTCGCAAGCAATTGTTCTCAAGACACGTCGCTCGTAAGAGCTGAACGCAAGTTACGTCCCAAGATCCAATGCTGAGTCCGCGCCTCTTTCTTGGCGCGACTCCAAACGGTTCCCTGGCGGAAACAGCAGTGTGGTCCCACCCGTTCCCATCCCGAACACGGAAGTGAAACGCACCCGCGCCGATGGTAGTGTGGCTTAAGCCATGCGAGAGTAGGTCACTGCCAGGGGCTTTATGAAGTGCAAACGCCCTCCTCGTGAGGGCGTTTGTTTTTGCGCAGTGACGAAAGCCTCGATCCGCGGATCGGGGCTTTTTCGTTTGTGAGATGACGGTTTCGATCTCCGCGCGGTAGCAGTTGTCCGGAGAATCTGCTAACCGCGTCAAGCTTCTTGTCGATATACTCCGCCATGCACTGAATCGTGGACTGCTGCGCGTAATGTCGAAACCGTTCCTCACGCGTCTGCGTGCCTTCGCAACAGCTCTCGCTCTTCTTCTGCCTGGATGGGCCGTCTTCGCTACCGCGGCATTCCTGCCGCAACCGTGGAATGCCGGCGCGATTCTCGTCGCCGATTCGCTGATTCTCGCCGCGGTCTGCCAACTTGCTTCAGCGAATTCCAGCGGTTTCCTGCTGAACGCCACGCGCAACGCGTCGACGTTTCTGCTTCTTCTCGCCGTCTACAGCGGCTGTGCGGCGGGTGCATTGATGTATCCGCTGACGATGCTGCTGCGCGATCACTCGCTGCAAGCGGCCCTGCTGCTTTCCGGAGTCGTTTTCGTCGTGCTGCTCGCGCCGTGGCGATGGTGGCCTGCGTTCGGTTTTGCTTGGATCCTCGACATGCCGCGCCTCGCGGCACCGTTCGGGACCGCGGCACAGAGTTTCAACCGCGCCTGGCGACTCACTGCGACGCTCGATTTGTTTTTCGCGAGCGGTCTCGCCGTCTCGACGGCCCTTCTCTTCCTCGCGGCCGGCATGATGATTTTCGCCGGCGTAGGAACCTCGCTGACGGCGGAGTTGCAGCTCCCCGCTCTGGTCGTCTACGCGTTGCTTATGCCCATTGCCGGCTGGATGATCATGCATCGAGCCCAATACGCGCTCGCGCGCGACGCAATGGACCGGGAACCGGTGCCGTTGCGTTCGGTGCGACCGACCACCGCGTCGCTGCTCACGCCACGACCGCCGGCACGCAGCATCAGCGACAACCAGCTCGATCTTTCTGAAGTCAACGCGTCGCTGCTACGCAGCGCACGCGCCGGCGACATCGACGGGGCGCTTATCGCGCTCGCGCGTGGTGCAGATCCGAACCATGTCCCGGAGGCTGCATCACGAGACCAGCGGTCGGTGCTCGTGCTCGCGTGCGTGAGCCCCGACCTGCGCCTGCTGCGCGAGCTCATCGCGAAGGGTGTCGATGTCAATCGCGCTCACGCGGGGCTGCCGGCACTGATCGCCGCGACGCGCGACAGCCATCAGGGGCGCCCGGACGCGGTCATGACCTTGTTGACCAACGGCGCCAATCCGCAATGCGCCGACAGCGAAGGCAATACGCCGCTGCACTACGCCGCACGCGCCGCGCAACCGGTCGTCGCGGCATTGTTGTGCGACGCAGGGGCGCCGCTCGACGCGACGAATCTCGAAGGGCAGACGCCGCTCGCAATAGCAAGTGCGGCTGGCAAGTGCGACGCCGTGCGTTTCCTGCTCGAGCGCAACGCAAATCCGCAGGTAGAACGCGCACAACCGGCCATCGTCGCAGCGGCCGGCATGGCCGACGACGATCCCGATCTCGTGAAGCTGCTGCTGAAGCACAAAGCCCTGGTCGATGCCCGCGACGCCATGGGGCGCACGGCGTTGATCAACGCCGCCCTGCACGGCAATCCGGACATTGCCGGCGTGCTGCTGAAAGCCGGCGCCGATGTCGATGCCGCCGACAATCGCGGAACGACGGTCCTGATGGAGGCCGCACGCGCGGGGGTGATCGACGTTATCGACGCGATCGCACCCTATGCGCCGAAAGCGGATTGCACCGACCGCCTCGGCCGCACGGCGCTGATGCTCGCAAGCCAATCCGCTCAGTCCGACGACGTCATCGTCCGCAGGTTGCTTGCCCTCGGTGCGTCCACCGACATGGTTACGCGCGAAGGTCGGCGTGCCGTGGACCTGGCCGCAGCGGCGGGACGCTGGTCGGTCGTGAGCCTGCTCGACCGCGACTATCCGTTGCCGGCGAGCGTCGACGAGCGGGCGCGAGCGCCGACACTCGCGCGCGGCGACGGGCCGGGACACCTGCTCGACGCGTTGCGGTTCGGCCACTGGAACGTCGTCGACGCTTTCTCGTCGACCATTCGCGAGTGGCCGATGCTGCAGCGTGCGGAGCTGTTCCTCGAGCTTGCCGAACACGACAACAGCCGCGTGCGCGCGTGGTTGCTCGATCATGGCCTCGATCCCAACGCCAATGTGGCGAGCGGCGACGCGCTGCTCAGCGTACTGCTCGCGCGGCTACCCTCGACACTTGACGCCGTGACGCAGCTGCACGCAGCCGGCGCGGCCGTTGGCGGCATCGGCGTGCTCGATCCGGTGCTGAACGTGTTGCGGGCGGGCGACAAGCATCGCGACGCGCTGGAATCTCTCGCGCTCGAACTCGTCGAACGCGGCGCGGACATTTTTGCGCCCGACGCAAGCGGACTCACACCGCTGCAGCGCTGTGCGGCACTAGGGAACGTTCGCATCAGTCAGATGTTGCTCGAGCGCGGTGTCGACGCGAACGTGCGTGATCGCCATGGACGCTCGCCGTTGTTCGTCGCTCTGGCACAATCCAATGCCGCCGAGCCACTGGTACGAGCGCTCGTCCGCGCCGGCGCCGATCCTGAGCTCGCTGACGTTAACGGCGAGACGCCACTCGGTCTCGCGCTCGGGCAACCGCAATCCAAAACACGACGCTGGCTCAACTGGACGCAATGGAAGCTGCCGAAGCGTCGCCTGCGCGACGGCGATCTGCCTGCCGCGGCAAAAGTCGGCGACGTAACGGCGGTCGAGAAGCTGCTCGACCTCGGCCTTGCCATCGACGCGACCGATGCCCAGGGTGCGACGGCACTCGTGCACGCTGCCGGCGCGGGTCACCTCGACATCGTGACGCGGCTGCTCGATCGCGGCGCGCAGACCGAGCGTGCCGCGGCCGGTGGCGCGACGGCGCTGTCGGCGGCAGTCAGCGCGCGACGCGACGCGATCGTGGCGCAAATGCTCGAACGCAAGATCGACGCGAACCAGCGCCTGTCCGGCGGCGGAACGGCGCTCATGATCGCCGCCGCGCTGGGCTATCCGGAGATCGTCGGTCGCCTGCTTCTGCACGGCGCGCAAGTCAATGCCGAAGACGAGCGCGGCACGCGCGCGCTGCATGCAGCGGCGCAGTTCGCGTTCGCGAGCCGCGACACGCAGCGTGCGCGGCGCGTGCTCGAGCAGCTGATCGAGAAAGGTGCAGACCTCAACGCGATCGACGTGAAGGGCCGCACCGCGCTGCTCTTCCTGCTCGGTGCGCGCGCAGAGCCCGGCAGCGCGAGCGACCAACAACACCTGCAGTCATTGCTGTCGTTGTTCCTCGTCGGGCGCGCAGACGTCAATTGCCAGGACGAGCGCGGCGTCTCCGCACTGCACGCGTGCGCGATGCATGGCCTGCTGATTCCGGCCCGCGCGTTGCTCGCGGCGCGCGCGAATCCCGAAGTACGTGACATGCGCGGCCGCACGCCGCGCGACGTCGCCAACCTGCTCGGCTATCTCGACGTTGCCGCGGAGCTCACGCTGCGCCTGCCGACTGCCACGCCGCTGCCGGGCCAGCCCGCCGAATTGCGCTAACCGCTGCACCGCGCGTCGCACACGGCAACCTGTCAGGATCAAGTCTGTCAGGATCAGGTCTCGGTTGCGGTGCCTTCTTCCGTTGCGGCGCCTTCTTCCCGTTCGCGCGCCTCGTTCTCGAGATCGGCCGCGAACAGTCGGTCGAGATCGGCGAGCGCTTCCTTCGCCGTTTGCAGCAGCGCGGCATCGTCGTCGTACACGAGGTACTGCGTCTGCAGTAGATTCTCGTCGGCCGCCTTGAATTTCGCGATGCGATCGCGCGCGATGGCAGGCGCGAGGCCGAGATGCTCGAGCGTCTTGCCGGCCATCACGAGGCTCGAGTGGAACGTATCGCGCACGATCGTGTGCATGTCGAGGTCCATCAAACGGAACACATGCTGACGGTTGCGCGCGCGCGCGACGACCTTCAAGTGCGGATACAAATGCTTGACGAGTCGCGCGATGCGCAGGTTCGCCTCGGGATCATCCGTCGTCAGCACGAAAACCTCGGCATTCGCCGCGCCCGCGGCGCGCAGCAGTTCGGGTCGGCTCGCATCGCCGAAGTAGACGACGCGGTTGAAGCGCCGAACGAAATCGATTTGTTCGACCGAAGGCTCGAGCGCCGTGAACGGAATGCGTTGCGTCTGCAGCACGCGCGCGATGATCTGGCCTACACGACCGTACCCCGCAATGATGACGCGCGGATGCGTGTCCGCGATGTCGTCGAACTCACGCTTCGGTTTCTTCTCGCGGGTCGCGAGCCAGCGACCCGCGCCGACCGTGATCAGCGGCGTCAGTGCCATCGAGATCGTCACCGCGACGATGAGCAGGTCGCGCTGCATCGGGTCCAGCAGATTCTGCGCCTGCGCGAACTTGAACACGACGAAGGCGAATTCGCCGCCGCCCGCGAGGACGACCGTGAGCTTGATGATCTCCTCGAAGTCGAGCTTGCCGTACAGCTTGCCGAGCACGAGCAGCACGGCCGACTTGATCAGCAGCATGCTGACGACGATGCCGGCGATCAGGAGCGGCTGAGCCTGCACGAGCGGGAAGTCGAGCGATACGCCGACGCCGACGAAGAACAACCCGAGCAGGAGGCCCTTGAACGGCTCGATCTGCGATTCGATCTCGTGCCGGTACTCCGAATCGGCGAGCAGCACGCCCGCGAGGAAAGCGCCGAGCGACATCTGCATGCCGGCGATCTGCATGAGCCAGGCCGCGCCGAAGACGACGAGCAGCGCCGTCGCGGTGAGCACTTCGGGGATCTGCGTCGACGCGACGGCGCGGAAGACCGGGCGCAACAGGTAGCGACCGCCGACGACGACGGTCGCAATCATGCTGATCGCCTTGCCCGCGGCAAGCCAGGCCGCGTGGCCGCCGGCCGCGGCTTCGTGCATCGCGAGCAGCGGAATCAGCGCGAGGATCGGGATTGCGGCGAGGTCCTGGAACAGCAGTATGGCAAAGGCGATGCGGCCATGGCGGGCGCCGATTTCCTTGCGTTCGGCGAGGATCTGCAGGCCGATCGCCGTGGAGGACAACGCCAGCGCGAGGCTGATCACGAGCGCGTGCTGCCACACATCGCCGAGCGCCATCGCGAGGCCGCCGAGCAGCAGCGCCGACAGCAATACCTGCAGCAGACCCACGCCAAACACAGCGCGGCGCATGAGCCACAGCCGCGCGGGCGAGAGTTCGAGACCGATCACGAACAGCAGCAAGATCACGCCGAATTCGGAAAATTCGTTGGCCTTCGACATGTCGGGCGTGAGATTGAGCAGGTGCGGGCCGATCAGCGCGCCCGCCGCGAGGTAGCCGAGGACGGCGCCGAAACCGAAGCGCTTCGAAATCGACACCGCGATCACCGCCGCGGCGAGGAACATCACCATGTAGTGTAGGAAATTCGGGGTTTCCACCGGCCTCTCCGAGTTTGCAGCGATTATAGGCGCGAAGCGCGCACCTTTCTCATGCGCGCGCGCCGCAAAATCTCAAGTGCTGAGATCGACTGCGCGCAACCTGCCGACAACATCAGCAGGAGACCGTCAATGCGCCCCGTACCGAACGTTGTGGAAAGCGGTTCCCGTGCCGCGCCCGCGATCGCGCTCGCGATCGTACAGTCATGGCTCGTGCTCGGCGTCATCGCCGTGCTCTGCATACCGTCGTTGCGCGGCACGAACGCGTGGTTCGGATGGCTGCCTTTTTGGTTCGTCGCGATGCCGGCCGTCGAGTGGTTGCTGTTGCGCTGGCGCAGCGTCGCGCGTCGCTCGCAGGGCGCCATCGGTCAGTGGCGTCAGCGTTCGCAACTGCGTCGGCGACCCGTGACATCGCGGCGCATGCGCAAAGCCGTCGCGCGCGCAAATCGTGTGCGCACGAGCGGCTTGCTGACGGCGCTGCCGATGCGGTGATGGCCGCCGCCAATCGGCGCTGCGATGGGTCACGTCAACGGGATCACGCCAATTAGATCTGGCCGATTGAATCAGGTCGATTGAATCAGCTCGATTGAGCGCGCCCGATTGACTCAGGTCGCCAGCGCGCGCGGCAGGTTCAGTCGCTGATGCCGAGCCGCTTGCGCTCCAAACGGCGCAGGAACTCCTCCATGATGCGCCGATAGAGATCCTCACCGAGGTAAGCGTCCTCGACGCCCGCATCGATCGACGGGTTGTCGTTCATTTCGATCACGACGACGCGATCGCCGACCTGCTTCAAGTCGACGCCATAGAGACCGTCGCCGATCGGAGAGGTGGCCTTCAGGGCCAGCTTGACCACTTCGCTAGGCGCGTCGCGCACGGGCAGCGTCTTGAATCCGCCCGACTTCTGCGTCGCGTTGGCGCCGTGGTTGTAGATCTGCCAGTGGCCGCGCGACATGTAGTACTGGCACGCGTACAACGCCTGGCCGTCGAGCACGCCGATGCGCCAGTCGAATTCGGTGAACATGAACTCCTGCGCGAGCACGAGTGCGGTGTGCTGAAACAGGTCATCGGCCGCGGCCTTGAGCTGTTCGACCGATTCGACCTTGACGATGCCGCGCGAGAACGACCCGTCCGGAATCTTCAGCACGATCGGGAAGCCGAGCGCCTCGGGCAGTTCCGCGAGATGCTTCGTGTCGTCGCGATAGAGGATTTCCGTCTTCGGCGTCGGCAGCTTGCGCGACCTGAGCAAGTCGTGCAGGTAGATCTTGTTCGTGCACTTGAGGATCGAGCCCGGGTCGTCGATCACGACCATGCCTTCCTTCTCCGCCTTGTTGGCGAAGCGGTAGGTGTGGTTGTCGAGCGCGGTCGTTTCGCGGATGAACAGGCCGTCGTACTCGGCGAGGCGCGAGTAGTCATTCTTGCCGATGATCTCGACTTCGATGCCGATTTCCTTGCCGGCCTCGATGAACGATTTCAGCGCGCGCTTGTTCGACGGCGGCATCGCCTCGTTCGCGTCCGCGAGCATCGCGATGTCGTAACGGTAGATCCTGCGTGCGCGCGGCTTGCGCCAGAGCTTTTTCGAGAACTTGTCGAGCGCCGCCGCGAACGAGTCCTCCTGCTGGTCGGTAAGCGTGTGCAGGCCGGCCGGCTTGATTGCGCTGATCTGCCAGACCTTCTCGCGCTCGAACTCGAGGCGCAGGATCGGACAGGGAAAAGTCTCGAACACCTGGCGCGCGAGATCGGCCAGCGTCGAATAGCTCGTCTCGCCGAAGTAGACGAGGACACCGAAATCGGTGGCGTCGCGGCCGCCTTCGGGCAGGAAGCGGATGAGCTTCTGGTTGAGGTCGTCGATGTCGAGGCCGTAGAGCGCGCGCTTGCGCAGATCGTTGATCGCGCGAACCGACGGAATCACCTTGTGACCGCGCGCCTCGGCGAGCAGCGAAACGTAGTAGCCGATGCCGAGATACTTGTAGCTGCGGCACAGGTTGATGACCTGTACACGCTCGTCGTCGGCCTCGATGGGCTCCTTGAGATAGTCCTGCGCGGCGACGACGTTGTCCGACGGATAGTAGGAGCCCCAGTCCGAGGCTTTTTCGACGACGATGACGAGACGACTCATGCGTCAGGCGCCAACGATAAATGCACTGCGGCAGACGGAGGTTCGGACATGGCGGATCGCGCCGGAACAAAAGAGGTGCGCAGTTTGACACAGTTGGGCGCATTTGAATTCAGGCGGAAGTAACGGGCCGGACGGATGTCAGCGCCGATTCAGAGTGGGATTTGCGTGGCTGCGGCCGCCTCGTCTAGTCTCGCAGCGTGCCGCAACCTCACGCCCGAGACTTCTTGATCCGACCCGCCCGCGCGAGCGATCTCGATGCGCTGATCGCGCTCGAGCAGGCGGCGTTCACGACCGACCATCTTTCGCGGCGACAGTATTTTCGCCACTTGCACAGTGGCACAGCCCGCGTGCTGGCCGCGGTCGACCATGACGAACTGCTCGGCAAGGCGGTGCTTTTCTTTCATGCGGGCAGCGACATCGCTCGGCTCTATTCGATCGCCGTAGCAGACCGAGCGCGCGGTCGCGGCATTGCCAAGGCGTTGCTCGGTGCGGTCGAGCAGGCCGCGCATTCGCATGGCAGCACTCGCATCCGCCTCGAGGTGCGACAGGACAACCACGGCGCGATCGCGCTCTACGAGCGCCTGGGCTACGTCCGTTTCGCGGCGCGCGCACACTATTATGAAGACGGCGCCGACGCGTGGCGCTACGAGAAGGCACTCTGACCGCCGGAAACAGGGCGCGAATGTTTCGCGTCGGCGCGGCGCAGCGAGCGCAAGCTCGCCCAGCGTCGCCGTCCAGCAGGCGGTTCGCGACCCTTGTTGTGCGGCTCGCAGTCGACGTTTACCATCAGCCCGGCGTCCAGCCGTTGTCCCATCCGGTCTATCTTGCGGAGCATGCGATGAACCCCTCGTTCCGGTTCGCTTGGCGCCTCACGGCGCTCGGCATCCTGTTGGCAGGCTGTGCGACGCAAGCGCCGCAGGAGGCGCCGCAGCCGCAGCCGCCCGTTGCCGCGATCCATCCGCACCCGGTCTCGGCGCCTGCCGGCACGCGCATCGACAACTACTACTGGTTGCGCGACGACACGCGCAGCAAACCCGAAGTCCTCAACTACCTGAAGGCGGAAAACGCCTATTTCGCGCAAATGACCGCGCATTCGTCCGCGTTAAGCGAGACGCTCTATCGGGAAATCACGGGTCGCCTTGCGCCGGACGACACGAGCGTGCCCGTCAAGTACCGGCATTGCTGGTATCAGTCGCGCTTCACGGCCGGCGGCGAATATCCGGTGCATGTGCGTCGCTGCGGCGCATCCGATGCGGCCGAGCAGGTGTTGCTCGATGTGCCGACGATGGCGCAGGGCCACGACTATTTCCAGATCGGCGCGCGCGAGATCAGCCCGAACGAGCAGATGCTCGCCTATGCCGAGGACACGGCCGGGCGCCAGCAGTTCACGATCCGCTTCAAGGATCTCGGCAACGGCAAGACGCTGCCCGACACGCTACCCGGTACGCCGGGTTCGATGGCCGGGGCCGACGACAACCACACGCTGTTCTATGTCGAGAACGACGCGATCACCTTGTTGACGGTACGCGTGAAGAAGCATGTGCTCGGCAGTGATGCGAAGAGCGATCCGGTCGTCTACGAAGAACGCGATCACAGCTACTACATGGACGTCGCCCGTACGGGTGACGACAAGTACATCGCGATCAGCGAACACAGTACGTTGTCGAGCGAAATCCGCTTCATCCCGGCAAGTCAGCCGAAGGCGCGCTTCAAGGTGCTCGCGCCGCGCGAGCACGAGTTCGAATATCACGCGGAACACATCGACCGGCGCTGGGTGATCCGCACGAACTGGGGCGCGAAAAATTTCCGCGTGATGCAGGTCGACGATGCGCAGGTCGGCGACAAGTCGCGCTGGCGCGAGATCGTGCCGACGCGCAGCGACGCGCTGATCGACGACATCGCGCTGTTCCGCAACTACCTAGTGCTGGCCGAACACAGCGAGGGGCTCGCGCGCGTGCGCATCAAGCCGTGGCACGGCGGCGCGGAGACCTTCGTCAAGTCGGACGATGTCGACTACACCGCGCTGATCGGCGACAACCGCGAGCAAGACACCGACGTGCTGCGCTACGACTACACCTCGCTCGTGACGCCGAAGACCGTCTATGACCTCAACATGGCGACGGGGAAACGCGAGGAACGCAAGCGCGATACGGTCGTCGGTTATGACGCGGCCAACTACGTCGCGGAACGTGCTTGGGCGGTCGCACGCGACGGCGCGCGCGTGCCCGTCTCGCTGGCCTGGCGCAAGGGCACTCAGCGCGACGGCACGGCTCCGTTGTTCCAGCGCGGCTACGGGTCGTACGGATTCTCGTACGATCCGCGTTTCGATCCGGCGTTGGTATCGTTGCTCGATCGCGGCTTCGTCGTCGCGATCGCGCACGTGCGCGGCGGCCAGGAGATGGGCCGCGACTGGTATGAGAACGGCAAGCTGCTCAACAAGAAAAATACGTTTACCGATTTCATCGACACGACCGAATTTCTCGTCGCGCAAAAGTATGTCGCGAAGGACAAGGTCTTCGCGTTCGGCCGCAGCGCTGGCGGTCTGCTCATGGGCGCGATCGCCAACATGGCGCCGCAGGACTATCGCGGCATTTTCACCCAGGTGCCGTTCGTCGACGTCGTGACGACGATGCTCGACGACAGCATTCCGCTGACGACGAACGAATTCGACGAGTGGGGCAACCCGCAGGATTCGAAATTCTACGAGTACATGCTCTCGTACTCGCCGTACGACAACGTCAAGGCACAAGCCTATCCGGCCATCCTCGTAACGACGGGTCTCAACGACTCGCAGGTGCAGTATTACGAACCGAGCAAATGGGTGGCGAAGCTGCGCGCGCTGAAGACCGACAAGAACCCACTGCTGTTCAAGATCAACATGGAAGCAGGGCACGGCGGCAAGAGCGGTCGTTTCTCTCACTATCGCGAGATCGCCGAGGCGTTCGCGTTCTTCCTCGATCAGCTAGGAGCGCCTGCGCCGGAGACGAAGCGGAAATAGCTCGCGAAAAGGAACGATCCGAGTAGAGGTGAGCGCGCGTTGTCATCGCCGTGACGCCACGAGGAAATTCAACGATGAGAGGCGTCGCGCGACTCGGCACGGCCTGGCAATTCCACCGGTTTGCCGAACGGCATCGATGCGCCGCGGCGCGTGCTACCAGCCCGCCGCCTTGAGCTTCGCCGCGGTCGCCGAGTCCGCGGGACGGGCGACGAGGCCGCCGAGCGGGCTCAGGTTGACGACGAAGCTGCTGCCGTCGAGCAGGGGCAAATAGGCGGCGCTGCCGTATTCGGTATCGATCCACGGCAACCATTGCGGAAAGCGTCGCTTGAGCTGCCACAGGTCGATGACCGAGTCGCCACCGAGGTCTATGAGGCTCGCCGTATTCGCCTGCGCCTGCGCGGCGTCGCGGTAGCGGCCCGACAGGCGATCGACGCGATAGAGCGGTTCCGCGCCGAGCATTACCGCGCGTTCTTTCCACTTGATCACACGTGCGTCGAGTTGCCACTCGTCGCCGCGCAGGGAACCGTTTGCATGCGTGCCGTCGGGAAAATCGGCGCGCACCGCAAACTGTTGTGGCGCCAGCTGGCGCGCGCTAATGGTGGCAACCTGCACCTCGTGCGTAAGCAGCCGGTAACCGCGCAACGTGACGGCGCCGCCACCGCTCAGCGCCGCGAGAAGGAGGAAAACGAGCATCCACGCGAACCGATGCGTCGCGCGCAGCGGCCTGCGCGCGCGTGCGTGACGCAGGCAGGCACGCGCGTGAACGACGCTCCACAGCAGTGTGACGACGCAGGCTGTCGCGAGCGCCAAGGTCAGAAAGTCATCGCCGATGAATCCCATGCGCGCATCCGTTCAGGTCGCAACCGTTCGGCTGCAACGAAATTTAACAGGCCGCACGCATTTCATTGCAAGCATGGCGGATATTTAATTATTTCCTGCGACTCGCGCGCGTATAACGGGATCGTGGTCACCGGCAAGGAGCGGACATGTCAGTACGACACGCGTTCCACGAATTCGTCTTCAGCATTGCGATCGCCGTCGCCGCAGCAAGTGCCGCCGCGCAAACCCCGGGCCCGGCCCAGGCGCAAGGCGGGCGACCGCCGGGCGACGACCCCTATGCCGACCCGGCCATCGCGCGCACGCTCGATGCGCTCAAGCACACCTCGACCTGGTGGCACCCGGATTTGTTCGGCATGAGCGTCGGCTTGCGTCGCTACGCGCACCGGCAGTTTCACAGCGCGCTGCACTATTTCGAGATCGGCGCGCGCTACGCCGACAAGCTCTCGCAGCTGAGTCTCGGCCTCATGTACCTGAACGGCGAAGGCACGCCGAAGGATCCTGTGACGGGCTACGCGTGGCTCGAAATCGCGGCCGAACGCGGCTATCCGGATTTCGTCGCGACGCGCGACAACTTCAAGAAGACTCTGACCGAGGACCAGCTCGCCAAGGCCGAGGTGGTGCGCGCGACGCTCGCACAGACCTACGGCGACGCAGTCGCGAAGCCGCGCATGGCGTGGAACCTGCGCCAGGGTTTGATGGACTTCACGGGTTCGCGCACGGGCTTCAACTCGGGCATCAGTCAGGTCGGGGTAGAGCACTGCGGCCCCGCGCTCGTGATCGGCGGTCGCGCCGTGCCGCAGGTTGGTTGCGGCGAGGAATACCTCGCCAAGAGCAACTGGGATCCCGACCTCTACTTCGCGCGGCGCGACCGCGAATGGATGCCGAACGTGGATGTCGGCGCGCCGATCATCCTGCACGACAAGAAGGATTCATCCGACGCATCGCCGGAGAGTGCGACCAAACAGCCCTGATCGCAATCTCAACAATTGAACTATGTCTTCCTGCACTGGTCGGAATGACCGACCGCCGGTAGAAAGTCGGCGCAGGTGGAACGCACACTCCAAGGAGAGGCAATGTTGCTCAGAAGTTCAAGAATGGTTCGGGTGCTCGGCATGGCGCTGATTGCCCTGTCGGCAAGCGGCATAGTGCATGCAGACGACGAAGCGCTCAACGATCCCGAGGTCCAGAAGACGCTGCGAGGTATGGCGGACGCGTCGACCTGGTTTCACCCCGACCTGTTCGGCGAGTTCGCCGGTATGCGCCACTACGCCCACCACGAATACAAGGATGCGCTGAAGTATTTCGAAATCGGCGCGCTCTATGCCGACAAGATGTCGCAGCTCTGCCTCGGCCTCATGCACATGAACGGCGAGGGCACGCCGAAGGATCCGGTTACCGCTTACGCGTGGCTCGACCTTGCAGCCGAGCGCGACTATCCGGACTTTGTCGCGACGCGCGACAGCCTCAAGGCGACGCTCACGCCCGAACAACTCGCCAAGGGGCAGGCGCTGCGTGCCGAACTGGGTGCCAAGTACGGCGATGCCGTGGCAAAACCCCGGCTGATAGTGCAGCTGCGACAGGGACAGATGCAGATGACGGGTTCGCGCACCGGGCACGATTTCGGCGTCTATCAGGTCAACAACAAACCGAACTGCGGCCCGACGCTGTACATCGGCGGCCAGGAGCAGCCGCAGGCCGGTTGTGGCAGCGCAATCTTTTCGAAAGAGCGCTGGGATCCGAAGCTCTATTTCGCTTCGCGTGACCGCGAATACAAGGCTTCGGTCACCGTCGGCGAATTGAAGGTGGAGGAGCCGGGCAAGGCGATCTCGTCGCCGCCCCAGAAGGGTGCTCCGGCCACCGATTCCACCGATCCGGCAGCCAAGCCGACGCAGCACTGACGTCGACGAGGCGATGCGGTCGTGGAGGCCGCATCGCCGAACGCGGCGCGTCATCGCGTTATACTCGCGGGCACGAAATGCCTGCCTGGAAGTGTCATGCTGCGAACGCTCCTGCTGTCTCTGCTGATCGCCTCGTCGTTGACCGCCTGCGGCAACAAGGGCCCGCTGGTCCTGCCCGATCAGGCCGCGCAGAAGGACAAGGATAAAGACAAGGACAAGCCCGCGAACGCCGCGCCGGCGACGGCACCCGCGACGACAGCACCCGCGACACCTGCAGCGGCGAGCGGCGACAGTACGAACAAGCACTGACCGTTCCGTCCTTCGCGATGAGTCTGCACTTCAGCAAGATGCACGGAATCGGCAACGATTTCGTCGTTATCGACTGCCGCGAGCACGGCTTCGCTCTCACGCCCGCGCAGGTCAAGCGGATCGGCGACCGTCACACCGGCGTCGGCTTCGACCAGTTGCTGACGATCGAGCCGCCGCGTGATCCGTCTTGCGCGTTCTACTACGGCGTCTACAACTCCGACGGTTCGCCGAGCGGCCAATGTGGCAACGGCGTGCGCTGCGTGGCCGCATGGCTGCGTCGTGCTGGTGTGCTGAGCGCGGGATCGACACGGCTCGAGAGTCCATCGGGGCCAGTCGCTGTCGCGTTGCTCGACGACGGCCGCGTGCGCGTCGACATGGGGCGACCCGATTTCGACGCGCGGCGAGTCCCCATCAACCGTCCTCAGAGCGCCACGTATTCCGCGCAGATCGACGGGCATCGCGTCGATTTCGGCGCCGTGTCGATGGGCAATCCACACGCGGTCATCGAGGTCGACGACGTGGCTGCCGCGCCGCTGAGCACCCTTGGCAGGAGCCTGTCGGTCGATCCGCTGTTTTCCGAGGGCTGCAACGTCGGCTTCGTGCAGGTAGTCGATCGCAAGCACGTCAAGCTGCGCGTATGGGAGCGCGGCGCGGGCGCGACGCTGGCCTGCGGCACGGGCGCGTGCGCCGCGGTGGCGGTGTTGCGGGAGCGAGGCGCCGTCGACGATGAAGTTGCAGTCGCGCTCCCGGGCGGTACGCTTGGCATATCCTGGGCAGGCGCGGGACACACATTGTGGATGACCGGGCCCGCCGCATTCGTTTTCGAGGGAGACATCGATGAGTGATACAGGCATCAAGGAAGGCTTGACGCCGACCGAGGTCGCTAGCTTCCTGCGCCGTCACCCCGAGTTTCTGCAGGATTTCCCGGATTTGGCGCTCACGCTCGCGCCGCCGCGCGAACAGGGCGCGACGACGTCGCTAGCGAGCTATCAGCTCGAGGTGCTGCGCGACAAGAACCGCGAACTCGGACGGAAGCTGCACGAGCTCGTCAACAACGCGAACGAGAACGAGCAGCTCGTCCAGCGCGTGCATGCGCTGACGATCGCGCTCATGCGCGAAACCTCGCTCGCCGGCAGCGTTCGCCGCGTCGTCGGCTCGCTGCGCGAAGATTTCCATACCGATCACGTCCGCCTCGTACTGTTTCGCAACGACGCCGAGCTGCCGGCGGCCGACTGGCTGATCGTGCAGGCGCAGGGTCTGGCCGCAATGCCCGAGTTCACCGAGTTTTTCCGCCAGGGCGATCCTCTGTGCGGACGCCTGCAACCGGAGAAGCTCGACGCGCTCTACGGCGCGCACGCGGCCGAGGTGCGTTCCTCCGTGCTGCTCGCGCTCAACGACGGAGGCACGCCGGTCGGCATGCTCGCGATTGGCAGCGCAGATAGCAATAGGTTCCATCCGGGCATGGGAACGCTGTTCGTCAGGCTGATCGCCGATGCCGTTTCGACGGCATTCGCGAGGTTCGGTCGTAGGTAGGCGCGCTGCGGTGAGCGAAGCGGCCTCGACCGATGCGCTGTCCGCGACGGTCGAGCGTTTCCTCGATCATCTGCGCGTGCAGAGGGACTATTCGCCGCAGACGCTCGTGCGCTATCGCCACGACCTCGTCCGCCTCGTCGAGTACGCACGCGCTCGCGGCCTCAACGACTGGTCCGCGCTGCGTAGCGACGCGCTGCGCAGCTTCATCGCGGGCGAGCATCGCGCGGGGCAGTCGCCGCGCACGCTGCAGGCGCGCCTGTCGGCCTGTCGCAGCCTGTTCAAGTTTCTGTTGCGCAACGGCGAGCTCAAGCATGACCCTGCAGCGGGCGTGCGCGCGCCGAAAGCGCCGCGCAAACTGCCACAGGTGCTCGACGTCGACGAGATGCAGCGGCTCGTCGAGATTCCGACCGACGGTGCGGCAGCGGTGCGCGATCGCGCGATCCTCGAACTGCTCTATTCGAGCGGCCTGCGCATCGCTGAACTCACGAGCCTGCGCTGGTCCAATCTCGACCTCGACGATGCGAGCGTGCGCGTGACCGGCAAAGGCCGCAAGACGCGGGTCGTGCCGGTCGGCTCGAAGGCACTCGAGGCACTGCGCGCGTTGCGCGATCTCGACCAACCCACGAGTGCAGACGAGCCCGTATTCCGCGGCCGTGACGGCGCGCCGATCACGGCACAGGCGGTCCGCGCGAACATGAAAGCGTGGGCGAAAAGCCAGGGCATCACGCGCCGCGTCTACCCGCACCTGTTGCGCCACTCGTTCGCGAGCCACATGCTCGAATCCTCGGGCGACTTGCGCGCCGTGCAGGAACTGCTCGGCCACGCCGACATCGCGACGACGCAAATCTATACGCACCTCGATTTCCAGCATCTCGCGCGCGTGTACGACGCGGCGCACCCGCGCGCGCGCCGAAAGGTGACCAAAGAGTGACGTGACAGCGCGTCGGGCGTAGCGCAGCAAAAGGTCCGTTTGCGCTGGGCGTAGCGCTGGCCAATGCCCGTTCGCGCTGGGCGTAGCGCTGACAAATGCCCGTTCGCGCTGAGCGTAGCGCAGCGAAGTCGAAGCGCCTGCTACGGCCCTTCGACTTCGCGCCTGCGGCGCTACGCTCAGGGCGAACGGTGTTGATATGGCCGGTCTCAGCGACGCGCGCTATTAAGTCCCGATGAAGTGCCGCGCGCAAGCCCGTTCATGCTGAGCGCAGCGAAGACGAAGCGCCTACTGCGGCCCTTCGACTTCGCGCCTGCGGCGCTACGCTCAGGTCGAACGGAGTTGATATGGCCCGTCTCAGCGACGCGCTATTTGAGGCCCGATGAAGTGCCGCGTGCAAACCCGTCCATGCAGAGCGTCGCGAGGTCGAAGCGCCTGCCGCGACCCTTCGACGTCGCGCTTGCGGCGCCACGCTCAGGAGGAGCCGTCTTGGCATAGCCTCGTCCCGTCGATGCAGTGGCTTTGCCTATTTGACTTGCTCGCGCGGAACGGCCCGTCTCTAACGCGCGAGGGGTTTCAAAAGCGGCCGTAGCGCCAGTCGCAGCCGCGCCGCGCATGTCCTAACATGATCGTCCGAACATGACGACCGAGCGCGCGAGATGAGCGACACCATGAAATTCGACGGCACCGAACGCTACGTCGCCACGAACGAGCTCAAGCTCGCGGTCAACGCGGCGATCGCACTGCAGCGGCCGCTGCTGATCAAGGGCGAGCCCGGCACGGGCAAGACGCTGCTCGCCGAGGAGGTCGCCGCTTCGCTGGGGGTGCCGCTGTTTACGTGGCACATCAAGTCCACGACGAAAGCGCAGCAGGGTCTCTACGAATACGACGCGGTGAGTCGGCTGCGCGATTCGCAGCTCGGCGATCCGCGCGTCGAAGACGTACAGCACTACATCAGGCGCGGCAAGCTCTGGCAGGCGTTCGCGAGCGAACGCCGCGCGGTGCTGCTGATCGACGAGATCGACAAGGCGGACCTCGAGTTCCCGAACGACCTGCTGCACGAACTCGACCGCATGGAATTCCATGTCTACGAGACCGGCGAGACCGTGCGCGCGCAGCAGCGGCCGATCGTCGTGATCACGTCGAACAACGAGAAGGAACTGCCCGATGCGTTCCTGCGTCGCTGCTTCTTCCACTACATCGCGTTTCCCGACCGCGAGACGCTCACGCGCATAGTGGATGTGCACTATCCGGGCATCGCGAAGGATCTCGTCGCGCGCGCGCTCGACATGTTCTTCGAGCTGCGCGAGGTGCCGGCGCTGAAGAAGAAGCCCTCGACCTCGGAGCTGATCGATTGGTTGAAGCTGCTTCTCGCCGACCAGATTCCCGCGTCGGCGCTGCACGAGCGCGATCCCGCGAAGGCGATCCCACCGCTGTACGGCGCGCTGATCAAGCACGAGCAGGACGTGCAGTTGCTCGAGCGGCTCGCGTTCATGCATCGGCGCGATACGGCGCGTCGCTGAAACGACTCATGCCGAAACCGTTCGCCCTGAGCGTAGCGCCGACGCGAAGTCGGAGGGCTGTAGCAGGCGCTTCGACTTCGCTGCGCTACGCTCAGCGCGAACGGTGGTGTGAGCTCCGCCACGCTGGGAGCGAACGGTTGTGCACGCCGCGGGAAGCTTCGCCATTCCGCGCGTCGTTGCAATCGCCCAAGCCAAAGCCGTACATCCTGAGCGTAGCGCCGCAGGCGCGAAGTCGACGGGCCATAGCAGGCGCGTCAACTTCGCTGCGCCACGCTCAGCGCGAACGGTGGTGTGACCTCCGCCACGCTGGGAGCGAACGGTTGTGCACGCCGCGGGAAGCTTCGCCATTCCGCGCGTCGTCGCAATCGCCCAAGCCGACGCCGCACATCCTGAGCGTAGCCCCGCAGGCGCGAAGTCGGAGGGCTGTAGCAGGCGCTTCGACTTCGCTGCGCTACGCTCAGCGCGAACGGTCGTATTTGTTGCGTTGCCCGTGGTGCGAACGATCATCCGAGCCGCAACCATGTTGATCGGACTTTTCGAAGCATTACGTGCCGAGCGCGTGCCGGTCGCCCTGCGCGAGTGGCTCGATCTCATGGCCGCGCTCGACCGCGACTTCGCGTTTGCCGATCTCGACGCGTTCTTCCATCTCGCGCGCACGGTACTCGTCAAGGACGAACGCTACTACGACCGCTTCGCGCGCGCGTTCGCGAAGTACTTCGAAGGCGTCGCGCGCGTCGATCCGCTCAAGGCGATTCCCGAGGAATGGCTACGCGAGACGTTCAGGCGCGAACTCAGCGAGGAGGAAAAGGCCCAGCTCGCGGCGCTCGGCGGCCTCGACGAGTTGCTCGCGGAATTCCGCAAGCGCCTCGACGAGCAGAACGAACGCCATGCCGGCGGCAGTCGCTGGATCGGCACGGGCGGTACGAGTCCGTTCGGCGCGGGCGGCACGAATCCGCAGGGCATCCGCGTCGGCGCGCGCGGCGGCGGCCGCACCGCGGTCAAGGTGTGGGACCAGCGCAACTATCGCGGCCTCGATGGCGATGCAGAATTGTCGCCGCGCAACTTCAAGCTCGCACTGCGGCGTCTGCGTCGGTTCGCGCGCGAGGGCGAGGCGCTCGAATTCGACCTCGACGGCACCGTCGCGGCGACAGCGCGCGAGGCGATGCTCGATATCCGCATGCGTCCGGAACGTCACAACGCGATCAAGGTTCTGCTGCTGCTCGACATCGGCGGCTCGATGGACGATCACGTCGCCGCGTGCGAAGCGCTGTTCGGCGCGGCGAAGAGCGAGTTCAAGCGGCTCGAACACTACTATTTCCACAACTTCATCTACGACGAAGTCTGGCGCGACAACCGGCTGCGTCGCGACCAGCGCATCGGCACGCTCGAACTGCTGCGCCGCTACAACCCCGACTACAAGGTCATCTTCGTCGGCGACGCCGCGATGGCCGAATACGAGATCACGATGGCCGGCGGCGGCATAGACCAGTGGGGTCCGGACGCCTGGCGCAGTGACCCGGGTGAAGCCTGGTTTCGCCGCATCAAGGCGCACTTTCGCAAGGTCGCCTGGATCAATCCGACACCGCGCGAGCAGTGGGAGTGGGCGCGATCAAACGCGATCATCCGCGAACTCGTCGAGCAGCACATGTATCCGCTGACCCCGGACGGGCTCGGCGAGGCGATGCGCTGGCTCGCGAAATAGGAGCGCGCCGCGCACGGCGCCGGCACCACGGCCTTGGGCTCACCGAGCATAACCAGCCGCTGAACCCGGAAGGCCTCCCGGTGAAGCGATGCTTCGCGTGAAGTCGTGGCGCCACGAGCAGGCCTGTTCCGCGGTATGAGCTCCTCGATTGGCGCCGACCGCGCTGCCTTGGCCGGCCCAGGCCCTTGGTCCTCGCGGTTTTCTGCCATGGCGAATCCAATGGGCGAGATCAGGCCGCGTCGCAGCAGGGAGGCAGGAAATGGCTTGGAATCGGCCGCCAGCGCCCCCAGTTCAGGCTATCCACTGCCAACGAGTCCCGCCATGCAGGAAAGTTTCCACGCCACCACGATCGTCTCGGTGCGCCGCGACGGCAAGGTTGTGATCGGCGGCGACGGCCAGGTCACGCTCGGCGCGACCGTCGTCAAGGCCAACGCGCGCAAGATCCGCCGCCTCGGCGTCAAGGGCGAGGTCATCGCCGGCTTCGCGGGCGCGACGGCCGATGCGTTCACGCTGTTCGAGCTGTTCGAGCAGAAGCTCGACAAGCACGGCAACAACCTGACGCGCGCCGCAGTAGAACTCGCGAAGGACTGGCGCACCGATCGTCGCCTGGGCCGGCTCGAGGCGATGCTCGCCGTTGCCGACAAGGACGCTTCGCTGCTGATCTCGGGCAATGGCGACGTGCTCGAACCCGAACACGGACTCATTGCGATCGGCTCCGGCGGTCCGTACGCACAGGCCGCCGCGCGCGCGTTGCTGCAGAACAGTGACCTGCCCGCGCGCACGATCGTCGAGAAGGCGCTCGGCATCGCCGGCGACATCTGCATCTACACGAACCACAACATCACGATCGAAGAACTCTGAATCGTTGTCTTCTGTGGCTGCTCGACGCCCGCGACACACCCGTGCAGCGACGTCGAGATGCTTTCGATGCGGCGAGAGTGACGCCGGACTGAACCGTCCGTCGTCGCAGAGCGACACGAACGAAATCGAAAGGTCGCAGATCTTGTAGATGCCAGAATCGAACGTCCGCCCGCATATCGATCCAACAATCAGCCCCGGATGCCCATGTCAGAATTGACCCCACGCGAAATCGTCAACGAGCTCGACCGCTACATCATCGGCCAGAACGCTGCCAAGCGCGCGGTCGCGATCGCGCTGCGCAACCGCTGGCGGCGCATGCAGCTCGAACCCTCGCTGCGCAACGAAGTGACGCCGAAGAACATCCTCATGATCGGCCCCACCGGCGTCGGCAAGACCGAGATCGCGCGCCGGCTCGCCGCGCTCGCGAATGCGCCGTTCATCAAGGTCGAGGCGACGAAGTTCACCGAGGTCGGCTACGTCGGCAAGGACGTCGAGCAGATCATTCGCGATCTTGCCGACGTTGCCGTGAAGATGGCGCGCGAGTCCGCGAAGAGCACGGTGCGTTCGCAGGCCGAGGATCGCGCGGAGGACCGCATCCTCGACGCGCTGATTCCGCGCCGCGCGTCGAGCTGGGACCAGCCGTCGCCCGAGTCGCTCGATTCGGACACGCGGCAGAAGCTGCGCAAGCAGCTGCGCGAGGGCGCGCTCGAGGATCGCGAGATCGAGGTGGAGACGCAGATGAACGTCGGCGTCGAGATCATGGCGCCGCCGGGCATGGAGGAAATGACCAATCAGCTGCGCGGCATGTTCTCGCAAATGGGCGGCCAGAAATCGCAGAAGCGCAAGCTGCCGATCCGTGCCGCGCGACCGCTGCTGATCGAGGAAGAGGCGATGCAGCTCGTCAACGACGAGGAAGTGAAGGCACGCGCGCTCGAATCGTGCGAGCAGAACGGCATCGTCTTCATCGACGAGATCGACAAGGTCTGCCAACGCGGCGACTGGGGTGGCGCCGGCGTGAGTCGCGAAGGCGTGCAGCGCGACCTGCTGCCGCTCGTCGAGGGCTCGACCGTCTCGACCAAGCGCGGCATCGTCAGGACCGACCACATCCTGTTCATCGCCTCGGGCGCGTTTTCGCTCGCGAAGCCTTCCGATCTGATTCCGGAGCTGCAGGGGCGTTTCCCGATCCGCGTCGAACTGTCAGCGCTGACCGCGCACGACTTCGAGCGCATCCTGCGCGAGCCGCATAGTGCACTGACGAAGCAGTACGAGGCGTTGCTCGCGACCGAAAACGTCAGGCTCGAGTTCGCCGAGGACGGCGTGCGCCGGCTGGCCGAAATCGCCTTCCAGGTCAATGAACGCACCGAGAATATTGGTGCCCGGCGGCTGCACACGGTGCTCGAGCGGCTGCTGGATGCGATATCCTATGAGGCTCCCGATCGCGGCGGACAGACCTATCTCGTTGATGCGAAGTACGTCGACGACCATCTGGCCGCATTCGTGCAGGATCAGGACCTGAGCCGGTATATTCTCTGAAAGTCGCCTCGGGAGACGGAGGCTGACGATACCGACGGCAGGCTTCCCGTCGCTGGCCTCCAGCGCCGATTCCCGTCATTCTTCAGGCGACGGGGAAGCGAACGGTTCCGGTGGCGACGGTCTGGCATCGAGAAACAAACTTCTATACTCAACTCATCATGACACCACCGATCAATCATCATCGCGAAGGCAGCAGCAACGTCGTCCAGTTCCGCGGACGCGGCGTGCGCGCGCAACTGCGCGAGGCACTCGAGGCGCAGGTTCCTGTGCGCCTGATGCGCGAACGCATCTCGCCAGGCTGGACGCACGGCTTCGTGATCGGCCTGTCTGCGGAATTCTGTCTCGTCGCCGAAGTCAGCGATGCGATGCATTTCGATGGCTACCTCGCGGTCGCGGTGTCGGACGTGAGCGCGGTCGAGGAGGACCCGGGCCGCACATTCGTCGAGCAGGCGCTCAAGCTCAACGAGGAAACGTTGCCTTCGATGCCCGGCATCAATCTCGACGACTGGCAGACGATCGCGCAGACCGCCTCGGCCGAGACGCCGCTGATTTCGCTCAACATGCTGGACGACGACAACGGCGAAGTGAGCTACGTCGGCCGCCTCACGGGCGCCGAGCACGACGCGTTGCTGCTGCAGGAAGTCGATCCGAACGCGCACTGGTATCCCGACACGGGCGCTTACGAGTTTCCCTCGATCGGCTCGATCGCGTTCGGTACGCGCTACATGCTGCTGCTTGCACGCATTGCAGGTGTGCCGCCGATTCCGCTGCCGCCCGAGGCGATGCCCGCGTCCTGACGTGCTCGCGAACGCGCGCCCGCTTTTGACGCAATTCAGTCCGCGCTCGCTGTGGCGCGGGTGCCGAAGAGGGTTGAGCCTGGACGGCGTTGGTGTCGCGCCTTGCGGATCATGGTGGAGCTCGCGGCCAAGATTCGGCGCGAGCTCGCGCAATTGAGGAAATGCAGATGACTTCGATCCAGGCGCGACCGACGAACATTACGCTGCATCGCGCTTCGCACATGCTCGAAGTGGAGTTCGACACGGGCGAGACGTTTCGCCTGCCGTGCGAGTATCTGCGCGTGAACTCGCCGAGTGCCGAGGTGCAGGGGCACAGCGCGGACCAGCGCGTGCTCCAGCACGGCAAGCGCAACGTCAACATCGACGAGATCTCGCCGGTCGGGCAATACGGCGTCCTGCTGCGTTTCGACGACGGCCACAGCACCGGCATCTACTCGTGGAGCGTGCTCCACGATCTCGGCAGGAACCAGACTGAAAACTGGCAGGCTTATCTCGCCGCGCTCGAGGCCGCCAACCTCTCGCGCTGAGCGGCTGCCTCGCGCGGTCGGAATTGGCGCGACAGACCGGGTTGATCAGTCCGGATTCGTCGGCGCGCGGTCGAGGCGGGCCTGATTGATCGGCGCACTCCGCTCAGTCGCCGGCTGACACCGGGTCACCAACCGTCGCCGCCGCCGCCACCACCCCCACCGCCGCTATCGCCGCCAGAAGATCCACCACTATCCGACGACCCACCGCCGTCGCTGCTGCCCGAGGAACTTCCGGGCGCATAGGTCGACGACGAGATCGCGTCGTTCAACGAGGAACCCAGATCGTCGCTGAAGCTTGAGATATCGTTGACTCCCGAAGACGAGTCGTAGCCCTGGTACCACACCATCGACGCGACCGCGGCCGCCTCAGCGGCGGGTCCGACGGCCGCCGCGAAGCGGTCGGTCCAGGTCTTGGCGACGTCGAGCGCGAGCGCATACGGCAGGAATCGCTCGAACTCGCGGGCGTTGAGTTGCGGCTGTTGCATGCGTTCGAGGTCCTGGCGCTCCGCCACGCCGAGGTACATGCGCAAGCCGGCGATATGGTCGAGGACGCCGCGTCCGTCGCGGGTCGGCGCGGGCAGCAAGAAAAAGAACAGGTTGAGCATCAGGACCGCGGCGAGCGCGATCAGCATCCCCGGCACGCCCGCGAACCAGCCCGCGAGCGAGCACACTGCGACGCAAATCAGGAAGCCCGGAACGGCGACCAACGAGCGCGAGATCGCTTTCGCGTACTTTCCTTGCGCTTTCGCCTGGCGCCATGCGGTGGCCATCGAGTCGCTGATGCGGACCGAGAACGTTGCGGCGATCACGATGAAGATGAACGGGAAAAAGAGCACGAACCACGGCACGGTCTTGCCGTAGCTGTCATGCATCTCGATGCCGGCGAGCCAATTCATCGCGACTATCGCCACCAACGCGATCCACATCGGCAAAGTCAGCAACTCACGGTTCATGCGGAAATAGCGGTCTTTGCCGCATTGTTCGACGATCTGCGCGCTGTGCGCCCCGCGCGCATCGACGATGCGCTCGCGATTTTCCCGAGTGAGTTCGATTTGCTCGTCGGTCGTGAGCAAACGCGTGCCTAACGTCGCCTCGGGCGGCGGCAGCTTGCTGAAATCGGTGGACGCCTTCTTGATGAGGTAGGCGCGACCGTCCTTGTGGATCTCGACCGCGCCCCGCGCGCCGAGATCGACGAGATCGGACGCGAAGCACAGGTTGTCGTAACCCTGGCGGTCGACGTAGCGCAGCCCCGCGGGCGTGAAGCCGTCGGGCGCCTCGTACTGCGGCATGATCGCGCGACCGCGCGGATCGCGGCCGACGCGCCACCAGCGCACGAACAGCAGCAGGAATGCCGCGAGCACGCCGCCGCCGCCGACCGCGAGATGCTTGTTGTCGGCGAGCAGCCATAGCGCCTGCTGCGTCGCGCCTGGTTTGGCAACGATACCCTTGGGGAAACCTACGACGATCGTCAGGCCTTCGCGCGGGCCGAGCCTGGCAGTCGTCTCGAACTGCGCGTGCGAATCCGCATCGACGCTCGCGGTATAGCTGCGCCCCTTCGCGCCCTGCCGGCCGGTGTAGGCCTCGGTGGTTATCTGGGCGGGCGCAGCGGCCGCAGGCAGCGTCACCGTGGCGCTCGCGTGGTCGATCGGAAAATTCCAGCCGTTGCCGGTGACGTTCCAGTACAGCTCGTCGTGGTCGGTGAAGAAGCCGAGCTGGCGAGTCGTGCGGTAGTGGAAGATGTATTCGTGCTCGCCGTCGGTCACGTTGATGCTGGCGTCGCCGAAATAGACGCGCACGCCGTTCGCGTAGCGCTCACTGCGCCACAGCTTGCCGTCGGTGGGGCCCGCATAACCGTCGACCATGACCGAAACCGGCTCGAAGCCCACCTGCACGCGGTTGCCGTAGCGGTCGTGATAGTCGGTCGGAAAGTCGCGCAGGATGCCATGCTTGATGCGATTGCCTTCGGCCTGCACACGGATCGTCTCGGTCACGTCCATGCTCGAGTCGGCGTTGACGCTGATGTCGCTGTGGAAATCGAGGATGCGCTCGTCCGCGTTCGACAGCGTCGGGATCGTGGCGAGGAATGCTGCGAAAAACGGGACGACCAGGGACTGCAACATGCGCGTCGCGATCATAGCTTCACCGCCTCGGTATTCTCGGCCTGGAAGAAGTCCTGCTCGCGAAAGCCGAAGGGCCTCGCGATGAGCAGGGCCGGGAAGTTCTCGATATGCGTGTTGAACTGTCGTACGGCGCCGTTGTAGAAGCGGCGCGCGTACTGCAGGTGGTCTTCGACGTCGACGAGATCGTGCTGCAGCTTGAGGAAATTCTCGCTCGCCTTGAGTTCCGGGTAATTTTCCTTGATGGCGATGAGCTGCGTGAGTTGGTTGCCGAGATCCTGTTCGATCTGTCCGCGCTGCGCGACCGAGCCACCGGCCATCGCTGCCGCGCGCAGTTCGGTCACCGCGGTCAGCGTGCTGCGCTCGTGGTCGGCGTAACCCTTGACCGCTGCCGCAAGCTGCGGCACGAGGTCGTGCCGGCGCTGCAGCTGCACGTCGATGTCGCTCCAGGCGGCGCGCACCTGATTGCGCTCCCCGACGAGTTCGTTGAACGTGATGAGGACGAAAGCGAGCGCCGCAGCGGCGACGCACAGCACTACCCAGAAGACCATCATGGTATCCCCGAGAAGTTGGCAGCGAAACGGCATCCGCCACACCCAAGCGCCTGCCGTTGCAGGATAATAGCGAAAGTGAAGCAGGAGCGCGTCATGCCCGAAGAGATCGAAGTCGACACCGACAAGCTGCGCGAAACGATCGACGAGGAAATCGAAAAGGAGGGCGGCTCGCTGCTGCGCACGATCGCGTTGACGACGGCGCTGTTCGCCGCGGTCGCCGCAATCGTCTCGCTCGAGGCGGGCGGCACCGTCAACGAGGCCCTCGAGCTCAAGACCGAAGCGGCGCGGCTGCAATCGGTCGCGTCCGACCAATGGGCGTACTACCAGGCGAAGGGCGTCAAGGCGGCCGTCGCCGAGGCATCGCGCAATGCGTGGCTAGCGGCCGACAAGGCGCCGCCCGAAGAACTCAAGAAGAACGAGGAGCGCTACGCCGACGAGCAGCGCGAGATTTCGCTCAAGGCCAAGGAGTTCGAGAAGCAGCGCGACGAGAAGTCGGGCGAAGCCGATCACTTGATGCATCGTCATCACTTCTTCGCCTACGCAGTGGCGCTGCTGCAGGTCGCGATCGCGCTCGGTGCGGTCGCGGCGCTCACGCGCAGGCGGCCGGCATGGTATGGCTCCGCGCTGCTCGGCGTGATCGGCTGCGGGGTATTTGGCTACGCGTTTTTCGTGCTCTGATCGGGGCCAACACGAACCCAGGGAGGCCGCCATGGCGCAAGCGTATTTCGAAGGCGACGTGCGGACGTTGTGGCTCGTCGAGGACGCGGTCGGCGACGACGAAGCCGATCGGCGCATGCTGGTGCTCGAGGATTTCGCGTTCGTCGATCCGAACGGCGTGCGCTGGCTCGCGCCCGCGGGCAGCAAGATCGATGGCGCGAGCATTCCGCGCATGCTCTGGTCGATCGCCGGCGATCCGTACATCGGCCGCTATCGCCGCGCGAGCGTGCTGCACGACGTCGCCTGCTTCGAGCGCACGCGGCCGGCGAAGGTCGTGCATCGCATGTTTTACGACGCGATGATCGCCGACGGCGCGAGCGAGGCGCAGGCCGTCGAGTTCTACACTGCGGTGCGGCTGTTCGGGCCGCACTGGGACGATCCGGTACCCGCGCCGGCGTCGGCGTCGTCGAAGCGGGCTGCCGCGGGCGCGCGAAAGCGCGGTACCCGTGCGGCACCGCCGCGCCGGACGAAACCGCGCCTCAAGGTCGGACGCAGGCTCGACATCGACGAGGTCGAAAAAGCGCTGGACGACGCGCTCGGCGAGTGAGCATGCCGTCGCGCCGGCTACCGTCGCGTTGGCTCCCGTCGCGACGGCCCGATAGCTCGATTGCCGGGGCGGGCGCGACCTAGTTCTTCGTTGCCTTCTCTGTCGCCATCTTGCGATTCGCCGCGGCCGCGGCATTCGCACTCGCGTACTCGGCGAACGTGGCCTGCTGTGCGGCGTCGCGTTCGGCGTAATCGGCCTCCTCCTGTGCGGTTTTCGCGAGCGCCGCCTGCTGCGCGGCGCTCTTCGCTCCTGCGGCGGCCGAGGCCGCCTGCTGTTTCGCATAGGCCTGCGCCTCGATCGCCTGGCAGGTGATGTGGACGCGGACTTCGTCGCTGACGAGGCCGACATATTTGCCCATGCCGAAGTCGGACCGCTTCAGCGTCGTCGTCGCCTCGAAGCCGGCCATCGGCATGTCGGTGTAGCGTGGATCATTGCCGACCTTATTGACGATCACCTCGAGCACGACCGGCTTGGTTACGCCGCGCAGCGTGAGATCCCCGGTGACCTTGAGTTGGTCCTGTGCGGAACCGCCCTCGACGTGCGTGCTCTTGAAGGTAGCCGTCGGCGATTTGGCGAGATCGAAGAAGTCGGCTTCGTGCAGGTAGTTGTCGAGCTCGGGCACACCCGCGCTCATGCTCGACAGCGGGATGAGCACCGTCACCGATGATTGCGCCGGATGCGCGGGATCGAACTGCAGCGTGCCGCGCACGAGGCTGAACTGCGCCGACGGATTGGAGAAGCCCAGGTGGTTCCAGCTGAATGTGCCTTGCGTGTGGCGCGGGTCCAGCGTGTAGCTGGCCGCGTGCAGCGACAGCGGGACAAGGCTCGACACCGCAGCGAGGAGAAACGAACAAACCTGCGGAAAGATCTGCGAACGAATCGACAAGCGGGACAACATCGTGGGGCTCCTGGTGATTCGGGAATGAAGGTCTGCGAGCGGGCAGGCCGCCGCATCGACGGACTGTGGCGCAGTCGGCGCCCGGGAGTCCTGACCGGCGGGCTGAAGAACTCTGAAAACTCCTGAAACCGCGCCAGGACTCGGTTTCCGCATGTCGCAGATGCTGCTGGCGACGGCCGCACACGCGTCATGCGGCTATAATTTGCCGTCGCCGAGACGACACATTCGCGTATCTGCAGGCGCCGGACGCCACTCGAAGCCAAGTGATCGCCAAGTCGGACAATCTGCTGCGCATCGGCCACTGGTGCGTCAACCCACTCAGCGGACAGCTGTCGCGGGGCGACGAGAGCGTGCGCCTCGAGGCGCGCCCGCTGCGCCTGCTGCTGCACCTCGCGGCGCGTGCGGGCGAGGTCGTCAGCATCGACGAGCTGCTCGACGAGGTCTGGACGGGCGTCGTCGTCACGCCCGATTCGGTCTACCAGGCGATCACGTCGCTGCGACGCGTGCTCGGCGACGATCCCAAGCAACCGGCGTATATCGCGACCGTGCCGCGCCTCGGCTATCGCATGATCGCCGACGTTGAGCCGCTGGGCGCCGCTCGCGGCGCGGACAGTGTCGCCGCGACTGTCGTGGCGCCGGCGACGGTTGCTACCCCGACGGTCGGCACCCCGCAGCCTGCGCTTCGATCGCGCGGCCCGCTGTTCGCGGGAATCGCCATTGCGATCGTGCTCGCCTTCGTCGCCGTCTACGGATTTGCGGGGCGCCAGCGCGAGGAACACGCCGTAGAGGTCGGCGCGGCACAGTCGCACCCGCGTTCGATCGGCGTCGTGCCGTTTCTCGACCTCACCGAAGGCATGCACGAGGAGACGTTCGCCGACGGCATGACCGAAGAACTGATCGGCAAGCTCAGCAAGGTCGCGGGCCTCAAGGTGCCCGCGCCGACCGCGTCGTTCTTCTACAAGGACAAGCAGGTGGCCGTCGGCGAGATTGGCCGCGCGCTCGGTGTCGCCTACCTGCTCGACGGCAGCGTGCGCCAGGCAGGAGATCGCCTGCGTGTATCCGCCCGTCTCGTGCGTGCGGACGACGGTTTCGTCCTCTGGTCGGAAAACTACGATCGCCCGCTCGGCGATATCCTGATGGTGCAGGACGACATCGCGACCGAGGTCAGGAAAGCGCTGCTCGTCGAGATCGACGGCGCGGTGCGACCGCAGGTCAACTGACGGCGAATCTCGCATAGAATGACGACATGAGCGCCACACACAAAGACGACTCCACCACGACGCACTTCGGCTATCGCGACGTGCCCGTCGACGAGAAGGAAAAGCTCGTCGGCAAGGTGTTCACGTCCGTCGCGTCGAAGTACGACATCATGAACGACCTCATGTCGTTCGGCGTGCATCGCATCTGGAAGCGCTGGTTCGCCGCAACGAGCGGCGTGCGCGCGGGCGATCGCGTGCTCGATCTCGCGGGCGGCACGGGCGACATCGCCGCCTTGTTGCTGCCGCGCGTCGGCGAAACCGGCAGCGTCGTGCTCGGCGACATCAACGCAGCGATGCTGCGTGCCGGGCGCGATCGGTTGCTCAACGCTGGTTTGGTGCGCAATCTCGACTACACCCAGGTCAACGCGCAGGCCTTGCCATTCCCCGATGCAAGTTTCGACGCGGTGACGATCGCATTCGGCTTGCGCAACGTCACCGACAAGGATGCCGCGCTGCGCGAGATGCATCGTGTGCTGCGCGTCGGCGGGCGCGCGCTGATCCTTGAATTCTCCGCCGTGCGTTCGGCGCTGCTCAGGCCGCTGTACGACTTCCATTCGTTCGAGGTGCTGCCGCGCCTCGGTGCGTTCATCGCGGGCGACGCGGAGAGTTATCGCTATCTCGCCGAATCGATCCGCAAGCACCCGGATCAGGCCACGCTCAAGGCGATGATGGAATCCGCCGGCTTCGCCCGCGTCGACGTGCGCAATCTTTCGGCGGGCATCGTCGCGATTCATCGCGGCTACAAGATCTGAGCGCCGCGCCGTGCGCGTCCTGCTGACCGGCGCGCACGGATTCATCGGATCGTTCGTCGCCGCGGCGCTGCGCGACGCCGGACACGACGTCGTCGCCTGCGTGCGCTCGCCGCGTCGTGACGGCGAGATCGCCTGTGACATGGCGCGCGACACCGTCGCAGCCGTCTGGCTGCCGCGACTCGCCGGCATCGACGTGGTCGTCAACTGCGCGGGCATCCTGCGCGAAGTCGGGGCGCAGACTTTTTCGGCGATTCACGTCGACGCGCCCATCGCGCTGTTCACGGCCTGCGCGCAGGCGCGCGTGCGCAAGGTCGTGCAGATTTCCGCACTCGGCGAAGACGAAGATGGCGAGTTCATCGCCTCGAAGCACCGCGCCGACGCGGCACTCGCGCAACTCGACGTCGACTGGACCGTGTTGCGCCCGGGCCTCGTCTACAGCGCGAGCGGATCGTACGGCGGCACCTCGTTGCTGCGTGCGCTCGCCGGGCTGCCCGGCGTCTTCTTCCTGCCACAACGCGGCGAACAGGCGATGCGGCCGGTCGCCGCGGAGGATCTCGGCCTGGCAGTGGTCGCCGCGCTCGTCACGGCTGCCGCATCGCGCGAGGTGATCGAATTCGTCGGACCGCAGACGCTACGCTTCGTCGACTACCTGCGCGCCTGGCGCGCCTGGTTCGGGCTGCCGGCGGCGTTCGAGCTGCACACGCCGCTCGCCTTCGTCGACACGACCGTCGCTGCGGGCGAGTGGCTCACGCGCGGCCCGATCTGTCGAGTGATCTGGAATCTGCTGCGGCGCGGGCGCATCGGCGCTGCAGATGCCAACGAACGCATTGCGGCGCTGCTGGGCGTGACGCCGCGCAGCCTCGACACGGCGTTGCGCGAACGCAGCTGCCGCGAGGAGGACAGGCGGGCCGCCAAGCTGTACACCTTGTTGCCGGCGCTGCGCGCTGCGTTCGCCCTGCTCTGGATTGCGTCCGGCATCGTCGGCCTGACCGTGCCCGCAACGCAGATCGCCGCGACCGTGCCCGCATGGTCGCCCTCGCTCGCGACTGCGCTGGCCCAATGCACCGGCGTCGCGGATATCGTGCTCGGCGGGCTGTTGCTGATCGGCGTGCAAACGCGGCTCGTCGAGAGGCTCATGCTCGCGATGCTGCTCGCATACACCTTTGGCATCGGCGTGTTCGCGCCGCAGCACTGGCTCGATCCGTTCGGCGGGCTGCTCAAGAACATCGTTCTCATCGTCGCGCTCGTGCTGCTGCTCGCGTTAGAGCCGCGCGCGGCGGAGAGGCGCCGATGAACGCCTATATCGCGATCAAACTGCTGCACGTGCTGTCATCGACGGTCCTGTTCGGTACGGGGCTCGGCACGGCATTCCACATGTGGATGACGCATCGCACGGGCGACGTGCGCGCGATCGCGAGCGCGGCGCGTATCACCGTGCTCGCCGACACGTGGTTCACGACGCCGGCGGTGATCGTGCAGCCGCTGAGCGGCGTCGCGCTCATGAAGCTCGCCGGATTTGGCTGGCAGCCGTGGCTCGTCGCCGCGATGGGCTTGTTCGTGCTCGCGGGCGCATGCTGGCTGCCGGTCGTGAAGCTGCAGTTGCGTGCGCGCGATCTCGCTGCGGCAGCCGTCGCGGAAGGCAGCGCGTTGCCGCCGGCGTATTTCCGCTGCATGCGAATTTGGTTTTTGCTCGGCTGGCCCGCGTTCCTCGCGGTAGTCGCCGTGTTCTGGCTAATGGTGGCAAAGCCGGCGCTGTGGTGAACCGGCCGTTCGATTAACAAAATTTAACCTTACCGGCGGATATGGACGGCCAAAACAGGCCTTTCGGCATGGTTCCGCATGCGACCCGCGCGGCATAATCGCGCGTTCGCAAACAGAGGAATGACCATGCGCAAGCTGATGGCCTTCGCGGCCGCGAGCCTTCTCGCCGCCGCCGTGCCCGCGTTCGCCGCCGAACGCGACGGCGAGGACAACGCGAAAAACGAGAAGACCGAACACAAGGCCGACGAAGGCCACGGCGGTAAGGGCGAATCGGCCGACGCGCGCGAGAAGGCCGTGACGACGCAACACAGCGTCACGATCAACGGCCGCAGCATCGGCTACCGCGCAACCGCGGGCACGCTGACGATCCGCGACGACGCCGGCAAGCCCGACGCGAGCGTGTTCTACGTCGCCTACACGGTCGGCGAAGGCGGCGAGGGCGGACGGCGCCCCGTGACATTCCTCTACAACGGCGGCCCGGGGTCGGCGAGCATCTGGCTGCACATGGGTTCGTTCGGGCCCGTGCGCGTCGCCACGGCGAGCCCCGAGGCGACGGCGCCCGCGCCGTACCAGCTCGTGCCGAATGCGGACAGCCTGCTCGACAAGACCGATCTCGTCTTCGTCGACGCGATCGGCACCGGGTACTCGAAGGGCCTGCCGAAAGCGAAGGAAGGCGAGAAGGAAAAGGACGAAAATCAGAACAAGCGCTTCTGGGGCACCGATCAGGACATCGAAGCGTTCGGGCGCTTCATCGCGCGCTACGTGACGGTGAACAAGCGCTGGAACTCGCCGAAGTTCCTGTTCGGCGAATCTTACGGCACGCCGCGCTCGGCGGGCCTGTCGAAATACCTCGAGGAACATGGCATCGCGCTCAACGGCGTCGTGCTGCTGTCGTCGATCCTCAACTACGGCTCGCGCCTACCCGGCCTCGACAACGACTTCGTCAATCTGCTGCCGACGTACGCGGCGATCGCGTGGTATCACAACAAGGTCGCGAACAAGCCGACGAGCATCGAGTCGTTCGTCGAGGAAGCGCGTGCGTTCGCGCGCGGCGAATACTCGGTCGCGCTCGCGAAAGGCCAGGATCTTTCGCCTGCCGAGCTCGACGCGGTTGCGCAGAAGGTCAGCCACTACACGGGCCTGTCGGTCGCGTATCTCAAGGAGGCGAACCTGCGGGTGAGCCAGCCGCGCTTCCGCAAGGAACTGCTGCGCGGCGAACGTCGCACGCTCGGTCGCTACGACGGTCGCTTCGAGGGCATCGACGCCGATGCGGCCGGCGAGAATCCCGAGACCGATCCGTCGGACACCGCGATCCGCGGCGCGTTCACGGCCGCTTTCAACGACTACATCGAGCGCGAACTGCACTACACGAGCGACGTGCCGTACGCGACGTCCGCGGGCGGCGCGATCCGCGACTGGGACTGGAAGCACGCGGTGCGCGGCCAGCAGCGTCCGGTGCCGTTGCCGATCATGATCTCGGACCTGTCCGAGGCGATGCGCACGAACCCGCACCTCAAGGTGATGTCGGCGAACGGCTGGTTCGACCTCGCGACGCCGTTCTTCGCGACCGAATACGACCTCGCCCATCTCGACATCGATCCGAAGCTACGCAGCAATCTGTCGTTCACCTACTATCCGTCGGGGCACATGGTCTATCTCAACCTCGATGCGCTCAGGCAGTTCAAGATCGACCTCGCGAAGTTCTACGACAGCGCGGTGAAGTAGTCGTCCGCGCAGGCCGCGGGCACATATCCATCTGTGCTCGCTGGCCGAGAGCCTCAGCAGCCGGCTTGCACGCGACGCGTATTCCGCAAGCAAGGCCGGCTGATGGGTTGTTGGCCTGATCGTTCGCCGGCCGGCACGCGACCGAGCAGAGAAGCGGGGCTGGATCGCAAACCGCTGACCCGAGTTTCCGTCGCTGAAGATGCGTTGACGATCAAGTCTCACGAACGCAGCGTCCAGGGGATTCGCGCGTATTGTGGTAGCACGTATGGCGCGGCTTTCGAGGAGATGTCCAGCGATGCGCCACCATCGACGCAATAAACAGTGCAACATTGGAACCACCCATACATGAAACCGATTCGTAGCATCGCCCTCGCGGGCTTCCTGGGCCTCTCCGCCATGAACGCAGTGCACGCCGAAGAAGTCAGCATCGAGAAAGATCCGCACTCGTACGCGCAGCCCGACAAGGTGCGCGTCACTGCGCTGGATCTCGACCTCTCGGTCGCGTTCGACAAGCACGTGCTCTCGGGCGCCGCGACGCTCACGCTGAACTGGCGCGACAAGAACGCGTGCGAGCTCGTGCTCGATACGCGCGACCTCGCGATTTCGAAAATCGAGAGCGAGGATGCGACGGGCAAGTGGAGCGATGCCAGGTACACGCTGGACAAGCCAGACGCGTTGCTCGGCTCGGCGCTGCGCATTGCGCTGCCCGCGCAGCCGAGGCAGGTGCGCATCGCCTACGCGACGAATCCCGACGCGGCAGGCCTGCAGTGGCTCGATCCCGCGCAGACGGCCGGCAAGAAATTTCCGTTCGTCTACTCGCAGTCCGAGTCGATCGCAGGCCGCAGCTGGATTCCGCTGCAGGACACGCCGGGCGTGCGCTTCTCGTACACCGCGCACATCCATACGCCGAAGGAGCTGCGCGCGGTCATGAGCGCCCGATTCTTGACGGGATCAGATGGCGCGCGCCATGCGCTCGACGGCGATTTCCGCTTCGCGATGCCCGAAAAAATCCCGTCGTACCTGCTCGCGCTCGCGATCGGCGACATCGCGGTCAAGGAGACCGGCCCGCGCAGCGCCGTCTATGCGGAGCCCGAGACCGTCGCCGCAGCCGCGAAGGAGTTCGAGGACGTCGAGAAGATGATCGTGACGACCGAGAGGCTCTACGGCCCCTATCGCTGGGAGCGCTACGACATCCTCGTGCTGCCGCCATCGTTCCCGTACGGCGGCATGGAGAACCCGCGCCTCACGTTCGCGACGCCGACCGTCATCGCGGGCGACAAGTCACTCGTCAGCGTGATCGCGCACGAGCTCGCGCATTCGTGGTCGGGCAACCTCGTGACGAACGCCGCGTGGCGTCACGTCTGGCTCAACGAGGGCTTCACGACCTACGTGCAGGGCCGCATCGTCGAAGCGGTCTACGGCAAGCAGCAGTCCGACGAGGAGTTCCTCGTCGCCGCGAACGAGCTGCGCAAGGCGTTCGCGAGCGCGCCGGCGGGCGAGCAGATCCTCGTGCCCGATCTCAACGGCAAGGATGCGGACGATTCGCTGTCCGACGTGCCGTACACGAAGGGCTCGTGGTTCCTGCAGACGCTCGAACACAGATTCGGCCGTGAACAGTTCGACGCCTTCCTGCGCGGCTATTTCGACCACTTCGCGTTCCAGAGCATCACGACGGAGCAGTTCGTCGCGTACCTCAAGGCGAATCTGCTCGACAAGTATCCGGGCAAGTTCAGCGAAGCCGAAGTGAACGCCTGGCTGCACGATCCGGGCATTCCGGCCGACGCGCCGCTGCCGAGTTCCGCGCGCTTCGCCGAACAGGACAAGCTGCGCGAACGTTTCGTCGCGCGCAAGCTCGACGCAAAGGGCCTCGACGGCAGGGGCTGGAGCACGCAGGAGTGGCAGTACTTCCTCGACCGCCTGCCGCCGAAACTCGGCACCGCGCAGATGCAGGATCTCGACGCGGTCTACCACCTCACGGGCACGCACAATGCCGAGGTCGCGTTCCGCTGGTATCGCCTCGCGATCGGCAGCGACTACACGATCGCTTTCCCGGCGATGCGTGAACACATGATCCGCATCGGTCGGCGCATCCTCGTCGTGCCGTTGTACGAAGCGCTCGCGAAGACACCGGAGGGCAAGAGGCTTGCCGCGCAGATCTATGCCGAAGCGAAGCCGGGCTATCACCCGATGACGCGTGGCGCGGTCGAGAAGGCGCTCGAGAAGAAGTGAGACGAGTCGATTCGAGGTGAGCTGGTCGAATCGATCAGGAACGGGTTCGTTCCAGGGTGCCAGCGCGAACACAAAAAGGGCCGCATGATGCGGCCCTTTTCCTTTCCTCGTGTCGCCGAGTCGCGGGCCTACTTCTTCTTCGCCTTGAGCGCCTCTTCGGGTGTGATCTCCTTGCCGCTCGCATCGACGTAATGCGTGTCGAACACGCCGTCGCTGCGCACGAACATCACGCAGCCCGAGATGCAGGTGAATTGATGCACGTGATGGCTCGGCATCAGTGCGTACGCCCCGGAACGGATCGTCACGGGTTTCCCGTCTTTCATCTCGACCTTGCCGACGCCGCTCGCGAACATCAGGTGCTCGTCCGGCGTGTGCCAGTGCCACGGCACGACGCAGCCGCTGCTGAACTTCGCCATCAGCAGCGAAGGACCCTTGCCCGGGTCGCCCGCGAGCACGGCACCCTTCATGCAGGCCGGCGTACCCGGAAACGGCTCGAACTTCTGATCGATGAGATTCTTCGCCATCGGCCGGGCATCCGAGGCAGCGTCCGCGGCGAGTGCGCCTGCGGCTCCGGCGGCGAACGTGAAGGCAAGAACGGAGCGAATTGCGGTTTGCGCGAATTGCATGGTCCCCTCCCGAAGTTCTCGTGACTCGCGGATCCGACCCGCCGACTGGCGTGCCGGCTGCCACGGTGGTGGCGGCGCGATCATAGTCCTGCAGGGCGGAGGAAGCGACTTCGGGGCTAGCGCGCGAGACTGCGCAAATCCTTCGCGCGGGCGCGGCTCACGGACAGCGACGGCCCGTTGCGTAGCTCTGCGACGACCTGCCCGTCGGGCGCGCGGCGGAACGCCTGTACGTGGTCGAGGTTGACGATGTACGCACGGTGGATGCGCGTGAAGCGCTGCGGATTGAGCCTCGTCTCGAGCTGTCCCAGCGACAGATGCAACACGTGTTGCGCGTCGCCGACGTGGGCGGCGATATAGTCACCGACGGCCTCGAACCAGGCGACCTCGGCGACCGCGACCGGCACGATCGCGCGGCCGTTGCGTACGAACAGCCGACTCATCGGCGCGTGGCCGAACGCTTCGCCGAGCCGGTCGAGGGTCGGCACGCGCGGCTCGCCGAGCGCGGCGCGAACGCGGGCCAGTGCGGCCTGCAGACGCTCGTCGCCGAACGGCTTCAACAGGTAGTCGAGCGCGCCGAGTTCGAATGCGGTCACCGCGTGTTCCGCATAGGCGGTCGTGAACACGAAGAGCGGCTGATGTCGCGTGCGGCGTGCGACATCGATGCCGTTGAGTCCGGGCATCTGGATGTCGAGGAAGACGAGTTCGGGACGCAGCGCGTCGATTGCCGCAAGTGCAGTGTCGCCGCTCGCGGCTTCGCCAATGCAATGGACCCAGTCGATCTCGGCAAGCGCGTGCCGCAGGCCCGCGCGCGCGACGGGCTCGTCGTCCACGATCAACGCGGTCACCTTGGCATCGGTCACGTCGACATCGCGTCCGACCGCGGATTGTCGCTGTCGCGTTCGCGTGCCTGCGGCACGCGCAGCGTGGCGCGAAAACCCGCGCCCGGCGCGGTAGCAATCTCGAGCGTGGCACCGATGCCATACAGCCAGCGCAGGCGCTCACGCAAGCGCTGCAGACCGGTGCCCTTGCTGTTCGCGAGCGCTTCCGGGTCGGCGCCGCCGCCGTCGTCGCGGACTTGCACGACGAGGCGATCGCCGTCGCTCTCGGCGCTGATCGTCAGCTGCGTCGGCTCGCTGCGCGGCGCGGCGCCGTGGCGCAGCGCGTTCTCGACCAGCGTCTGCAGCGCAAATGACGGCAGCAGGACATCGTGCGCGGCCGCGTCGACCTGCCGATTCACGACGAGGCGATCGCCGAAGCGAATGGATTCGATCGCGAGATAGCGTTCGACGAACGCCAGTTCCTCAGAGAATTCGATGAGGTCGCGCCGTTCGCTCATCGTCGTGCGCAGCGCCGCCGCGAGTTGCTCGGCCGCCCGCGTTGCGGCGCGCGGATCGATCGGAATCAGCTGCACGACCGTATGCAGCGCATTGAACAGGAAGTGCGGGTGCAGCTGCGCGCGCAACGCATCGAGTTGCGCATGCGCGGCCTGGGCCTCGAGCTGCGCGGCGCGTTCGGTCGCGCGATTCGCGTAGGCGACGCCCGCAACGACCAGATACAGCCAGAGTCCCGTGACGAGGATCGCGCCGATCCCGGGGCCTACCATCAGCACGAAACGACCCGTGATGATGCTGTCGATCGCACTCATGCCGAGCCACCAGCAAACAGCGTAGATCGTCGCCGCGACGACGTGCGCGACGACGAAGCCAAAACGGAATGGGTGCGGCCACGGCATGATCGTCGTGAACCGATAGACGAGGAAGCCGAGCAGTGCGCCCGGCACGATCATCGTCAGCGAGCGCAGCGCGCCGTACGCAAGCGGCGTACCGTGAACGGTCGAGACGAGCACCGTGAACAGCACCCACATCGGCAGCCATGCGATCGCGAGCTGAAGACGGACCCAGACGCGTGAGTTCATGCTCGACGATCTCGCGCGCCGCATCGATCGCCCGGCTTCATCGGCTCGATCACGGCGTTGCTGTCGCCGCGGTGCGCTTCGCCTCGATCGTCAGCACGCCTTCGTCCCAGGTCTGGCCGTTGTCGCTCGACCGATCCTGCTGCATGCGGAACGAATCGGCGGTGATGTCGAAGTAGCGCGTACGCGTCACTGTCGGATTGCCCTCTGCATCGGTCGTGCGTCCCTCGAGACGCATCTCGCCGTTTTGCCATCGGCCACTCGATTCGCTCTTGCGGCCGCGCAGCGTATCGACGCCACTGATGTTCCAGCGCGCGTCGGCCGGCGCGTAGACGCGCGCCGCGTGATTCAAGGATATCGGATTGCCGGACGCATCAACAATGCGCAGCTCGTCTTCGACACCGAGACCACTGGAGACTCGCCACGCCTTGAGCGTGCCGACGAGTTTCGGCGCGCCGTGGATCATCGCGGCGAGGCTGCTGACTTTGGGATGTACCTGCAGGTCCCACTGACCGAGCAGGAAATCGAACTGTTTCGCTTCCGCCGGCGCGGCAGGGGCCGGGGGCGCATCCGTGGCGGCGTGCTGGGCGAGGGCGGGAAAGCACGCGAAGGAAAGCAGAGAAGAGAGTACGAGCTGAGGCAGGCGATTCATCGAAGACTCCGTGGCAAGTGATGCCGTGGCTAGGGCGGCAAGTCCACTCTGCCACCGTGAAAGCGCGGTCGACGCTGCGGTTTCGCCGAACGGTCGCCTGGCGCGGGCGAACGGCACGCCGTGTCCGCGATCCGTCCGCCGATTCGCCGAAACGTCGCCCGGGCCCGGCGAACGGCGCGCCGCTCGATGCCGCCGCGCCTAGAGTACGAGTCGACTTCTCGAACCCGCTGCGGAGCCGAACATGACAAGACTCGCCACGATCGAAGCTGCCTCCATGAAGGCTGCCTCGCCGCCTTTGATCTCGCTGCGCGCAGTGAGCAGGCGCTATGCGACGCCGGCCGGCACGTTCGGCGCGCTCAATGCCATCGATCTCGACATCGATCGCGGCGAGTTCGTCGCAGTCGTTGGCCAGTCCGGCAGCGGCAAGTCGACGCTGCTGAATCTGCTCGCGGGCATCGATCGCGCGAGCGAGGGGGAAGTCGTCGTCGCCGGGCAGCGCCTCAATGCACTCTCCGAAAAGCAGCTATCCGCGTGGCGCGGCCGCGCACTCGGCATCGTGTTCCAGTTCTTCCAGCTGCTGCCGACGCTGACCGCGGCCGAGAACGTCATGTTGCCGATGGACTTCGCGCGATGCTGGCCTGCACACGAGCGGCGCCCGCGAGCGCTCGCCCTGCTCGAAAAGCTCGGCGTCGCCGACCAGGCCGACAAGCTGCCGGCCGCGTTGTCGGGCGGGCAGCAGCAACGCGTCGCGGTTGCGCGCGCGCTCGCCAACGCGCCGGCGCTGTTGCTCGCAGACGAACCCACGGGCAACCTCGATTCGCGTTCGGCACAGGCCTTGCTCGAGGTGTTTGCGCGTCTTGTCGCCGATGGCCAGACGATCGTCATGGTCACGCATGAGGCCGGCGCGATCCGTCACGCGGCGCGCACGGTTGCCTTATGCGACGGTCGCATCGTCGCAGCGGAGAGCGTCGGCCATGCGTAGTCTTCTCTCTCCGCGCTGGCGCAAGGTGCTGCGCGACGCGCAGTTGCACAAGGCGCGCACGTTGCTCGTGTTGATCGCGATCGTGACAGCCATGATTGGCGCGGGCGCTCTGCTCGATGCCTGGGCCCTCGTGCAACGCGTGACCGCGCAGACCTACGGCGCAAGCCTGCCCGCATCGGCGACGCTGCACGTCGATGGCATCGACGACGAGCTGCTCGCGCAGGTGCGTGCGATACCCGAGATCGCCGCGGCCCGTGCCCATCGTACGCAAGCGGCGACTGTCGAAGTTAACGGCGCCCGTCTCGTGGCCGAACTTTTTTCCGTTGAGGATTTCGCGGCGCAGGACATCGGCCGCCTGCGCTCCGAGCGCGGCACGTGGCCGCCGCGCGATGGCGAAATCGTGATCGAGCGATCATCGCTCGACTTTGCGGGCGCTGCGCTCGGTGCAAACCTCGCGTTGCAGGTCGGCAACGGGCCGAAGCTGTCTTTGCCGGTCGCCGGCATCGTGCGCGACGTCGGTCTGCCGCCGGGCTGGATGGATCACGTCTTCTACGCATTTGTTACGCCCGCGACGCTCGCACAACTCGGCGTGACGCCGCCGTTCGACGAAATCCAGATTCGCGTGCGCGACGCGAGCGCCGACCGCGAGGCCGTGCGCCGTATCGCGCATGCGGCCAAGACGACGATCGAACGCGGCGGGCATCGCGTCGGCCGCATCGTCGTGCCCGAGCCGGGACGGCATCCGCACGCGGCGCAGATGGATTCGCTCATGTTGACGCAGGGCGCGTTCGCGCTGCTGACGCTCATCGTCTGCAGTTTCCTTATCGTCAATCTCGTCAGCGCGATGCTCGCCGGACAGACGCGCGAGATCGGCATCATGAAGGCGCTGGGTGCGGTACCGGCGCAGGTCGCCGCGATGCATCTCACGTTCGCCGCGCTGCTCGGCGCGCTCGCCGCGTCGATCGCGTTGCCGGCCGCGCTCGCGGTCGGCCGGCCGTACGCGGCGCTCAAGGCCGACATGTTGAACTTCCCGATCGACGGCGTCGCGGTGCCGTGGTGGGCGATCGCGTTGCAGTTGGGCATCGGCTGCCTGTTGCCGGTCGCCGCCGCGGCGCTGCCGGTCTGGCGCGCCTGCCGCATGCCCGTGCACGCGGCCTTGAGCGATCCGGGCATCGCCGCCGATGGCGGCGGGTTCCACGTGCGCCGGCGCATTGCGCTTCCCGGCATCGGCCGGCCGCTGTTGCTGTCGCTCGGCAACGCGTTTCGGCGCCGTGAACGCATGCTGCTCACGCTGCTCGCGCTCGCCGCCGGCGGCGCGGTCTATCTCGGCGCGGACAATTTGCGCACGGCGGTTCGCGGCGCAGTCGACCAGCAGTTCGCGAGCCAGCGCTACGACGTCGTGTTGCGCATGGCCGGTCGCTTTCCCGAGACGCAACTCGAGGCTGCGGCAACGAAGGTCGATGGCGTCGCCGCCGCGCAGGCGCTCGCGAACGCCACCGCCACCCACGCGCACGCGGACGGCGTGCCAGGCGACGCGTTCACGATCGTCGGCCTGCCGCCCGATTCGAGCTTGTTCGCGCCGGTCGTCACGCAGGGCCGCTGGCTCACGCCCGCCGACGATCGGTCGCTGGTCGTGAGTCGCGTGCTGCTCAAGGATGAACCGACGCTGCTGCCGGGCACGCAGGCGACGCTGACCATCGCCGGCAGGGAGACGAAATGGTCGATCGTCGGCATCGTCGACACCGGCGTCCTGCCGTTCGCCTACGCGCCGCGCGCGACCCTCGAAACGCAGCAGGGCGACGAGCGTGCGGCGTCACTCGTCGTCGCGACGAATGCCAGCGACGATGCGGCGAGGCTGGGCGTAATTCTGCGTCTGCGCGAAGCGCTTGCGTCCGCCGAAATGCCGGTCGCGAGCAGCCAGCTTCTCTCCGAGACGAAACGCGTCGTCGGCGATCACCTCATGATGGTCGTCGAATTCCTCGGCGCGATGGCGTGGGTGATGATCGCGGTGGGCGGCATGGGCCTCGCCTCGACGATGAGCCTCGCGGTGCTCGAGCGCACGCGCGAAATCGCCGTCATGCGTGCGATCGGCGCACGCCACGCGACGATCATGACGATGGTCGAGGTCGAGGGACTCTTGATTGCCGTGCTCGGCTGGCTCGTCTCACTGCCGCTCTCCGTCCCCATGAGCACGGTGCTCGCCGATGCGTTCGGGCGCGTGATGTTCAGCCTGCCCGCGCGCCACGTGCCCGGCGCCTTCGGCGCCGCGAGCTGGCTGTTACTCGTGCTCGTCGTCGCAGCGCTCGCGTGCGCATGGCCGGCGTGGCGGGCGACGCGCATCCCGACAGCGATGGCGCTCAGCTACGCATGACGGGTGCGGGAGGCACGCAGTCGCGCGCCACTTTGCAGAGGTCGGCGATCGCGCGACTGGCGGCCGAGAAACGGGGTCAGCCCGGCCCGAGGCTCGCGAGCTCGCGCTGCGCCGACTCGAGCCAGTCCTTTTCCTTCTTGCGGTAATAGCGCGGCGCGTTCTTCGCGCGCTTGAGCATGTCGGCAAAGACCGAACGCGCGTCGCTGAAGCGGCCGGTCTGCTTGAGCAGGGCGCCGTAGCGGAAACGCGCTTCCTCGCCCGGATAGCTCGTCGAAAGTGAGCGGTAGTGATCGAGCGCGGCAGCGTGGTCGCCGAGTGCTTCGAGCAGGCGCGCGCGCAGCAACTCGGCATCGTTCGAGCGAAAATCAGGATGCGCGGCGTAGAGCGCGGCGAGCGTCGCGCGCGCGGCCGCGAAGTCGTCGAGACCCGCCTGCGCGCGCGCGAGGCCGAGCAGGAACGTCGCGTCATCCGCATACACACCCTTGAGCATCGACTGGTAGAGCTCGGCGGCGTTGGTGAAGTCGCCGAGCCGCATGCTCTCTTCGGCGAGCGCGCGCCGGTTCTCGATCGTGTCGGCGACGTCGAGGCGCTGCCGGATGTGCCTGCGCTGGCGCTCGGGATCGAACTTGTGCAGTACCTGCCGCGCCGCCGCGCGACCGCGCGGATCATGGCGCAGGTCGGGGATCAGCACCGCGACCAGATAGACGATGACGCCGATATACGAGCCGATGATGATGATCCAGAGCCAGTACTGCTCGCGACCGGTGCGGACGACGTGGATCGCGCAGATGATCTGCAAGGCCAGCGAGAGGAGGACGAGTATCGGCATTGCGGCACGTGGTTCGGGCGGGGAGGCGCAATTCTGCGGCAGCGGGACGGGTCGCGACAAGGAACGAAAAAAGGCGGTGGTTCGGGTCACACCACTCGCAACGGTCTTTGGCTGAAAAAGGGCGGGGAATTCCTCACGACTTGTCGTCGGCGAGCCAACTAGCCCGGCGTTTCGACTCCGCTCGCTGCGCGAGCCTTGGGCCCATCGGGTCCTTGGGCCCTTCGGGTCCTTGGGCCCTCCGGGTCCTTGGGCCCTGCGGGTCGAACTACATCCCGTTCGCCCTGAGCGTAGACGCGAAGCGTCGAAGTCGAAGGGGTCGGCTGCTCGACGATTCGACTCCGCTTGCTGCGCGAGCCTTGGGCCCGCCGGGTCCTTGGGCCCGCCGGGTCCTTGGACCCTCTGGGTCCTAGGGCCCCCAGGGTCCTTGGCATCCACACTCAACGCGAACGGTTCCGGGAACCGCGGTGCAGAAAGAAGGCGAGGTGGAGTGGAACGGTTCCGCTCTAACGCCAAACCGATGCCCGCCGAACACCGAACTACATCCCGTTCGCCCTGAGCGTAGACGCGAAGCGTCGAAGTCGAAGGGGTCAGCTGCTCTACGATTCGACTCCGCTTGCTGCGCGAGCCTTGGGCCCTGCGGGTCCTTGGGCCCTCCAGGTCCTTGGGCCCCCGGGGTCTACGCTCAACGCGAGCGGTCTCCGGCGGAACGGTTCGGGCCTCCAAACCACACCCCATTCGTCCGCGTATGCGCAACGCGAACGTTTCCGAACGAACGGTTCCCCTAGAGCGTAGGCCCGTGCGAAACGACGAAAACGAAAACGGGCGCCATTCGGCGCCCGCCTCGCTGGTCGCGATGACGATGACGACGTTTACTGCGGCGGCTGATCGCCGCTGAACTTCTGCGGCATCGCGCCCTCGACCGGGCCGATCGTCGCGCTGTCGCTGACGTAGAGATCGACCTCGCGCTTGAACTTGAGCGTGCCCTGCACAACCGCATGCGGGCCGATCACGATGCGCGGCTTGCGCGACGTGCCCCAGTTGAATATCGAGTGGTTCTCGTCGATGAAGATGCCGCCCTCGACGCGCGAATTGGCGCCGATCGTGAGGTCGCCGTTGACGGTCTGGATGCCGCCGCCGACGTGTGCGGCGTCGAGCTTGATGCCGCCGTTGACGTTTTCGAGTTTGCCCGCCACGTCCGTGCCCTCGCCGAGCGTGATCGAGCCGTTGACCGCGGTCACGCCCTTGGCGATGTGCACCTGACTGCCGACGCGCAGTCCGCCATTGACGGTCTCGAGCGAATCGAGCGTCGCGCCCGAACCGACCTCGATGCCGCCATTGACCGTTTCAGCGCTGCGCGCGTGCGCGTTCGAACCGACGTGGATGCCGCCGTTGACCGTGCTGAGCTTGCCGGCGGAGCCGCCTTCGGCAACCTGGATGCTGCCGTTGACCTTGTCGATGTCGCCGTCGTCGGCGAAGGCCGGCAGCGCGGCACCGAGTGCGAGCAGCAAGGCAAAAGTGGTGCGTATCATGAAGTCCTCCGTTCGATCCCGTAATGAAGCCTGATGTACTCGATGAAGCCTGAATTTGTCGATGAACCCGCGTCGATGAAGCCTGCGGGAGCCCGCCCACGGCGAGCTGCATGAGGTCAGATGCGGGCCCGGGGCGCAGGGTTTAACGAGCGCCCGGCATGCCGTGCCGCGCCGGCCGCAGCATCGCAGACCGCGGCGCAATTCCGCTACCATTCGCTGCCTTGCGACAAATTGGCCTGCGATAGAGGAATGCCGTGGCTGTCCCGAAACCCGTCCTGCTGCTGATCCTCGATGGCTGGGGCCATCGCGAGGAGACCGCGAACAACACATTGGCGCTCGCGAACCTGCCGAATTGGCGCCGCTTGCTCGCGACCTGCCCGCACACGCTTGTCGAGACGCACGGCAAGTTCGTCGGCTTGCCCGACGGGCAGATGGGCAATTCCGAGGTCGGCCACATGAACATCGGCGCCGGCCGCATCGTCTACCAGGACCTCACGCGGATCGACGCGGCGATCGAAGACGGTAGTTTCTTCAGTAACGAGGCGCTCGTAGGCGCGTGCGCAGCGGTGAAGCAGGCTTCGCCCGCGCAGGGGACGCTGCACGTGTTCGGGCTGCTGAGTCCAGGCGGCGTGCACAGCCACGAAGACCATATCATGCGCATGCTCGAGCTCGCGAAAGCGCAAGGCGTCGCCCGCGTCGCCGTGCACGCGTTCCTCGACGGGCGTGACACGCCGCCGCAAAGCGCCCGCGCGTCGCTCGAGAAAGTCGCCGCGAAATGCCGCGAACTCGGCAATGCGCGCATCGCGACGATAGGCGGGCGCTACTACGCGATGGACCGCGACAAGCGCTGGGACCGCGTCAAGCTCGCCTACGACGCAATCGCCGATGCCCTTTCCGAGTTCCACGCGGCGGATGCGCTGTCCGCGCTCGACGCGGCGTACGCGCGCGGCGAAACCGACGAGTTCGTCAAGCCGACGGTCATCGGCGATGGCGCGAGGTTCGCCGACGGCGACGCGGTCGTCTACATGAATTTCCGCGCGGACCGCGCGCGCCAGCTGACGCAGGTTTTCGTCGACACGAAGTTCGACGGTTTTGCGCGAGCACGCCCGATCCGCCTGTCGGCCTTCGTGAGTCTGACCGAATACAGCGCCGATCTCGCCGTCACGGCGGTCGCCTACCGGCCGCAGTCGCTGTCGAATTCGCTCGGCGAATACCTCGCGTCGCGCCATCTGAAGCAGCTGCGTATCGCCGAGACCGAGAAGTACGCACACGTGACGTTCTTCTTCTCGGGTGGCCGGGAGGCGCCCTATGCGGGCGAAGAACGTATCCTCGTGCCGAGTCCGAAGGTGGCGACGTACGACCTGCAACCCGAGATGAGCTGCCCCGAGGTCACCGACAAGCTCGTCGCGGCGATCCACTCGCGCGACTACGATTTCATCGTCTGCAACATCGCCAACGCCGACATGGTCGGGCACACCGGCAAGCTCGACGCGGCGATCAAGGCCGCCGAAGCGGTCGACGCGGCGCTCGGGCGCCTGACCGACGCGATCCGCGAGAGCGGCGGCGAGATGCTGATCAGCGCCGATCATGGCAACTTCGAGCAGATGGTCGACGCCGACGGCGTGCCACATACGCAGCACACGGTGGGGCCGGTGCCGCTCGTCTACGTCGGCCGCAAGGCGACGCTCGAGCACGGCGCGCTGCGCGACCTCGCACCGACCGTGCTCGCGCTGATGGGGCTGTCGCAACCGGCCGAGATGACGGGTCATTCGCTCGTGCGTTTCGCTTGACCGATCGGGTTGCAGGCTTGCTCTCGTTTTTCCGGCGAATGCCGGCATCGAGCATCCCTTCCGCCGCAGAGAACGTGACCCGCTCGCCCGCAGGGCCACGCCGCGCACTTGCCTTGAGTCCGCGAATATTCTCCGCACTTGCCGTGCTCGGCGCGCTCGTCGTGCAACCCGTTTTCGCGCAAGGCGACGAGGCGGCGCGGGCGGCGCAGGAAGCGCAGGCCAAGCAGAAGCTCGAGTCGGTGCGCGCCGAAATCAGGAAGCTCGGCGAGGCACAGAAGGAGATAGACGCCAAGAAGAGCGACGCCATCGCCGGCCTGCGCGAGCAGGAGCTGAAGGTGGCGGCGACGGCGCGGGACGTGCGCAACATCGACCAGCAGCTCGACGCCGAGCAGCAAAAACTCAAGCAGCTCGAGGGTCGCCGCGACGAACTCAACGTCAAACTCGGCGCGCAACGCGAGACGCTCGCGGCGCTGCTGCGCTCGGCCTACGCGATCGGCCACCATGAGGAGCTGAAGCTTCTGCTCGCGGAGAAGAACGTCGCGACGATCGACCGCATGCTGGCGTATTTTCGCTACTTCGAGCGCGCGCGCGTGACCGAGATCGAGAGTCTGCTCAAGGATCTCGGCGCGCTAGCCGAGGTGCAGAAGGCGATCGAGGCGCAGAGCGTGCAGCTCGCGGCGTCACGCGAGCAAAGGCTCGCGGAGGCGAAGCAACTCGACGACGAGCGCGCGCAGAGGTTGAAGCTGCTCGCCGATCTCGACGATCAGCTCAAGGACGAACAGGCGCGTCTCGCGGCGCTCGGCAAGGACGAGAAGGGTCTCGTCGACCTGCTTGCGAAACTGCGCGACATCTTCGCCGACATCCCGAAGCAGATCGTCGGCGCCGAGCCCTTTGCGCAGCTGCGCGGCCATCTCGCGTGGCCCGTGCGCGGCAAGGTGATCCTCGGTTTCGGCGCGCACGAGAGCAGCGAGCGCACGAGCAACGGTCTCGTCATCGCCGCCGCAGAGGGCGCCGACGTGCGCGCGGTATCGCACGGCCGCGTCGTCTTCGCGGACTGGATGCGCGGCTTCGGCCTGCTGCTGATACTCGACCACGGCGACGGTTACATGAGCCTGTACGGCTACAACGAGGCCTTGCTCAAGGACGTCGGCGACTGGGTCGACAGCAACGAAGTCATCGCCAACAGCGGTGCGACGGGCGGACACAAGGCGCCCGGGGTCTATTTCGAGCTGCGTGCGCAGGGCAAGGCGGTCGATCCGCGCGGTTGGCTCAGGCCGCTTTGACGGCGGCGCGGACGCACCGCAAACTCGCCGCAGGCGTGCGTCCGATGGCGTGCTTCGGTGACCCCGATCGGTTAACTCCGATACAACGCACGAGGCCTATAATCGCTAAGTTCGCCCTCCGCATGCAGGAACCCGCGATGTCGGCCAAATTTCTTACTACGGCGCTCATCCTGTTCGTCACCTGGCGTTTCGCCGGTGCTGACGAGGTAAAGCCTGCGCCGAGGCCCGGCGCGCCCGCGACGACCGCGACCGCGCCGGTCGATGCCAAAAAGGCCGTCGACCTCGACGACATCCGCGCATTTGCGGCGGTATTCAGCCTCGTCAAGCAAGCCTACGTCGAGCCGGTCGATGACAAGACACTCATGCAGGCGGCGATCCGCGGACTGCTCGGCAACCTCGACCCGCACAGCGAGTACCTCGACCAGAAGGCGATGGATGCGCTCAGCGAGGACACGAGTGGCAGCTACAACGGACTCGGTCTCGAAGTGGTCACGGTCGACGGCGCGATGCGTGTCGTGGCGCCGATCGATGACACGCCGGCCGATCGCGGCGGCATCAAGGCCGGCGACATCATCGTCCGCATCGACGGCAAGCCCGTCACGCAGGAGAACGTCGCCGATGCCGTGACGCTATTGCGCGGCAAGGTCGGTACGACCGTCACCTTGAGCGTCATGCACGAGGGGGCGACATTGCCGGTCGAGATCAAGCTCACGCGCGAGCAGATCCGCGTCGCGAGCGTGCGTGCACGCTGGGTCGAACCCGGCTACGCCTACCTGCGTATCGCCCAGTTCCAGGAGGACACGGGTGCCGAGGTGAAGCGCAAGCTCGCTCGCTTGCGCGAGAAGGCTGCGCCGCTGAAGGGCGTGGTCCTCGACCTGCGCAGCAATCCGGGTGGCCTGCTGACATCGGCCGTCGAGATCAGCGACGACTTCCTCGACACGGGCGTCATCGTCACGACGAAGGGAAGGCTCAAGGAGTCCGACCTCAACTTCTCGGCGACGCGCGGCGACATCAGTGATGGCGCGCCGATGGTCGTGCTCGTCGACAACGGTACCGCATCGGCCGCGGAGATCGTCGCAGGCGCGCTCAAGGACAATCACCGCGCGCTGATCATGGGCCGTCGCACGTTCGGCAAGGGTTCCGTGCAGACGGTGCTTCCGCTCGACGACACGCATGCGATCAAGCTCACGACGGCGCGCTATTACACGCCGAGCGGCATCTCGATCCAGGCCGAAGGCATCCATCCGGACATCGAGCTCGGCGATCTCAAGCTCGTCGTCCGCGATTCGGAGCCGACCCTGATCACGGGCGAGCGCGACCTGCCGAACCATCTCAAGGGTGAGAACGAGGCGGGCGATGCGAAGAGCAGCAGCGCACGCGCGAACACGGACGACTATGCGCTGACCGAGGCGGTCAACGTGTTGAAGGGGCTCGCGCTCGCACGCAAGCCGGCGCCGACGACGCCCGAAGCGTCCGCCGCGAAGAAGAGCGGCTGACGAGGCCTAGCGACGGCAGGTATAGCGCGACGCCGTCGCGCTCCAATGCCGCTCGGGGTGCTCGACGTCGCCCGTGTATGTCGCGGTACCCGCGAGGCGGCTACCCGCCGGGTTCAACGTCGCCGACCATTCCTCGTAGCCGTCGCTGAAGACGACGGTGGCCCTGTGGTCCTTCCCGAGCTGCCAGTGCGCCTGCTTGAACAGCCGACCGAAACCCGACGAACGGTTTTCGCGCACGCCGTAACGATCGGCTGTGTTGTCGATCCTCGCGGCCAATAATTCCGGGTAGAACTCAACCGTGCGGTGCAGGCTGTTGCCGTCTGCATCGGTGGCCGTGGGCGCGGTGCGCGTGAGCACGACGTGATAGCAACCGGCCAGTTTCGTGACGGCGGCGGGAATGGGACTGGCGGGAACGGAGCTGGCGGGAACGGAGCTGGCGGAAATGGGCGTGGCGGCGGCAGCTGGCAGACCCGTCGCCAGACACGAGGCGAGGCCGACGACCGCGGTGCGCAACATCGCGATGCGACCTCCGTACGACACGCGCCCTACTTGCCGCCGCCGCGCGGCGGCGCGACGGGGAAAGGCATGACGACCTTCTCGCCGCTCGCCGCATCGCGGATCGCGAGCGGCCCACGTTTCTCGACCTCCTCGACGCGGACGATGCACTGGATCGGCAGATGCAGCACGCGCGTGTTCGCGAATTCTTCGCGCAGGCGTTCTTCGGTCGGATCGATGACGACACCCTCGGTGCCGTGGTCGAACGTGATGTCGGCAACTTCGGTGAATCCCCACAGCGCGCTCGAGCTCACCTGGCGCGCGTAAAGCTCGAGCATCTTGCCCTGGCTGAGAAACGTCACCTTGTAGAGCTTCTTGCTGCGCATCGGCGCATTTTCTCACGCTTTGCGCCGACGCGGAGGTCTCTTTGCCTCGGCGCGTGCGATTTCCGCAGGACTCGCGAATAGCCTTTAGTGACGCAGCCGGCGCGCGATTGCCGGACGGTTCACGATCGCGAACGTGATGCCGATCGAGAAGCCGACGACATGCGTGACCCAGGCAACCGCGCCGAAGGCCGGGCCGACGAACGTGAAGGCAACCTGCAGCAGGAACCAGAAACCGATCAGCAGCGGTGCCGGGATGCGCACGAATTCGAGAAACATGCCGAGCGGCAGCACGAGGCCGAGGCGCGCGCGCGGGAACAGGCCGAGATAGGCGCCGATGATCGCCGACACGGCGCCGCTCGAGCCCACGATCGGCGTCGTCGCATCCGCAAGCACGAGCGCCGCGGCCAGGTTCGCGAGCGCGCCGCCGGCGAGGAAGAGCAGCAGGAAACGCCAGGTACCGAGCGCGCGTTCGGCGGGCACGCCGAAGATCATCAAGAAGAGCAGGTTGCCCGTGAGGTGCAGCCAGCCGCCGTGGATGAAGAGGGCGGTGAACAGACGCAGCCAGCGGAATTCCGCGAGTTGCTGCTGCAGCAGGACGTGCGTGTCGAGCAGGCGCGACGGCACGGTGCCCCATTGGCGCACGAAATCGTTGCGCAGCGCTTCCGGCAGGAACAGCAGCCAGAGATACAACGCGACGCAAGTGGCGATGAGCGCGAACGAGAGCCACGGTGGCGTCGGCTTGCGGCGGTGGGCGACGTGAACGAACACGAGGTCGCCCGTCAGGATCCGGGGCGCGGCAGCAGGAAGCGCTGGCCGCGGAATTCGAGCACCACGCCGTTCGAGCGAATCTCGCGGATGGCGACGTCGCGAATCGCGTCGCCCTCCTTCTTGCGCTCGCCGTCGACGATGATGAAACGGCGCGTCGGGTCGTTCGAATACACCTGCATCGATATCGGCAGGGTTGGCAGGTCGCGGCGCAGCTCGAAGGCGAGATCGTCGACCGTCGGCATCGCTGGCTCAGCCTGCGGGGGCGGCGGCGCAGGCACAGGCGCAGGCGCGGTCGCCGGCGGTGTTGCGGCTGGCGTCGGCGCCGCGGCGGGAGCGGCAGGGGCTGGCGTCGTTGCGGCGACGGATCCTGGCGCCGCTGCGCGCGTCGGATCGCCCTTAGCGCCGGGCTGCGCATCGATCGCTTTCGGCGGAGGTGGAGCGGCGGATCGAGGTAGCTCGGCAGCGGGCTGCTGCGCGGCAACGACTGGATTGGCCGCCACAGCCGTGGGCGCGCCCGTCACGGGCGGCGCGGAATGCTGCACTGCCGGCGCGGTCGGCACGGGCGCCGCCGCGTGTTGCTCCGGCGCGGGCGCTGCGGGCGGAGCGATCGCCGTAATCGGCGGCGCGTGCGCTTCGCCCTGGCGAGGCGTTGCGTTCGCAGGCGTGGCGTTCGCGGTCGCCCCCTTCGTCGCCGCTTTCGCGCGCGGGCCTTTTGCCCCGGCGGCGGTTTCCGCATCCGGACCGTGCTGCGGACGCAGCAGCCACCAGCCCGCAGCGGCGACGGCCAGCACGACAGCGAGCGTAATCCACGGCAACGGGCTGCGCCGACGCCTCGTCGCCGCGAAGGGCGTGCCGAGGTTGGGCGCTTCGCCGAGGCGACGTTGCGCTTCCGATTTCTTCAATGCTTCGAGAATCAGGGACATGATGCGTTCTTCGTCACGAGTATCGAGCGCCGCGCGTGCTCGTGATCAAAAGGCTTCTCCGTATATATTTGTACTATTCCACATTGCGAACGAGATGCGGGCCGTTCGGATCGAGCGCCGAAAGCGCAAACAGCGTCTCCGGTCCGACGATGCCATCGGGCGTGATGCCGTACGCGGTCTGCAGCTTGCGCACGCGCTCCTCGACGCCCGCGTCGAAGAATGCCGGACCGGGCTCGTTCGCTCGGCCGTCCATGCGTCCGAGCTGCGCCTTGACCCAGGCGACGCCTTCGCCGGCGTCACCCGTGTGCAGATGCGCGGGGAGGTTTTCCGGCACGCGCCACACGGCCACGAATTCGCCCGCCCAGATTTCGCCGAGACGCGCCTTGTCGATCGCGACGCGCTCGCCCGCGAAGCTCAGTAGTATCTGATTCGGCCCGACGCCCTGCAGCAGCGCGTGGCCCTGCGCGTCGTTCCGCTGCAGCACGAGGATCAGCGGACGATCGAAGCGCGCGAGCTGGTCGATCGTGCCCTTGCCGTGCAGGCAATTGAGCCCCGGGAAAACCTGCGTCTGACAGCGCGCAGCGTCGCGCACCGACACGTTGCTTGAATTGACCTGCCAGCGCGCGAGCAGTTGCGACCACGCCGTCAATTCCGAGTCGGGACTTTGCTTGAGCGACGCCGTCAGCGTTTCGATCGCCGCCTTGCCGGGATCGGTTATAGGTGCCGGTGCCGGCGCGGGCGCTGCCACGGCCGGAGCGGGCGCTGGCGTGGAGCGCGGTTTCAGGTAGAACGCCGCGGCGGTGCCGAGTGCGAGCACGGCAACGGCAGCGACCGCCCAGCGGCCATAGCGATGCATCCAGTAGCGCGTGCTGCCGGGGAGCGGTTCGTCGGCGGCGCGATCGACGAGGCGTTCGCCGATGGATATCTGTTCGCGCGCGTAGCCCGCCATGAGGGCGCGGTCGGCGATCACGTTGATGAGGCGCGGTATCCCGCCCGAGCGCTGATACAACGCGCGCAACCCGAGGCGCGAGAACGGCGAGCGCACGGCGCCCGCGACCGCGAGACGGTGACGCACGAAGGCTTCGGTCTCGTCGCGATCGAGCGGCGTCAGGTGATAGCGCGCGGTGATGCGCTGCGCGAGTTGACGCAGCTCTGGTTCGTTGACCTTGTCGCGCAACTCCGGTTGGCCAAGCAGGATGATCTGCAGCAGCTTCTGCGTCGGCGTCTCGAGATTGGTCAGCAGGCGCACCTGCTCGAGCGATTCTGTCGACAGGTTCTGCGCCTCATCGACGATCAATACGACGCGCAGACCCTGCGCGTAGGCGTCGAGCAGATAGGTGTTGAGCGTGTCGACGAGGCCCTTGAGGCTGCCTTTGCGGCCGGTGACATCGAGCTTGAGCTCGTCGCACATCGTCTCGAGCAGCTCGATCGGCGAAACGCGCGGATTGAGCACGAGCGCGACGCGCGTGTTCTCGGGCAGCTGTTCGAGCAGCAGCCGGCAGAGCGTCGTCTTGCCGGTGCCCACTTCGCCGGTCAGCTGCACGAAGCCGCCGCTGCCGCCCTTGCCGACCCCGTACAACAGATGCGCGAGCGCATCCCGGTGGCGCTCGGAAAGGAACACGTAGCGCGGATCCGGGGTGATCGAGAAGGGGGCTTCTTTGAGCCCGTAGAACTCCAGGTACATGCAGCTACTTTACCTTGGGAACCGGTAAAAGTTCGCTGCAGCCGCCCCGGAAGCGGTTCCTGAACGCGCAGAACGGCGTTCTTACCGTCCCGTCAACCTTCGTCGTCGCGGCGGATCGACGCGTTGGATTCTTTCGGTTCGGCTTTGACTTTCTGTTCCTTGCGTTCGCCCGTCGCGGGTTGTTCGCCCACGTCATGCAACTTGAGGGGGCTTTCGAGGAGCGGCTGCGGATCCACCCTCGCGGCCAGCCAGCGCACGCCGAGATGCAGATGCGCGCCGCTCGTGCGACCGGTCGAGCCGACCTTGCCGATCACGGCCCCGCGCTTGACCTCGTCGCCTTCCTTCACGCTGATGTCGAGCATGTGGAAGCTGGCGCTGACCATGCCGTCGCCGTGGTCGATGTAGACGCTGTTGCCGGTGAGGAAATTTTCACCCGCTAGCACGACCCTGCCGTCCGCGATCGCCTTGACGGGCGTGCCTTCGTTGACCGGGTAGTCGCGCCCCGTGTGCTGGCTCTGCACCTTGCCGTTGAAGGTACGCACACTGCCGAAATCGTTTTCGTTCTTCGGCAATGGCGAAGCGGGAGCGGCCAGCGGCAACGAGAAGCGCGCGGGCTCATCCTTGAAAACGAAAAGCTTGAGGACGGCTTCGCGTTCGGCGAGTGCACGCTTCTGGTTCTCGGGCGTCACATTGACGTAGGTGTCGTTCGGCAGCGTGATGTCGACCTTCGGCCAATCGGTCTTTTCGACGATGACCGTCGCGCTGTGCCGCTTTCCGTCCTGGTCGATCAACCCGATCGGATAGCGCCCGAGTTTGGCTTCGACATCGAACGGGTAGTAGCAGACGGAGTCCACGGCGGCGTACTTCTTCTGGCCGAGCACGCAGGTCTTCGCGGCGATGCCCGGCCAGCGCGCGACTTCGCCCTGGCTTATCGTGACACTGAGGTTGGCCGATGCGGCCGCCGCCTTGTGCGTCGTCGCGGGTTGTGCTGCGCCTGCGCCGTCGGAGAAGGTGCCGAGGGCCATCGCGAGCACGATGAGCAAGCGATCCTTTTGCATCGAAATCTCCCTGGATGTCAGTCGATACTGATCGTGCCCAGGAGAGAGCGCAAGCCGTCCCGCGCATGCCGTTCAGCTGGCGATGCGCGACCGCGTTCGCAAAAAGTCGGAGACCGGCGGGGCCCGATCGTCAGGCGCGTCGTTCCCCGCGGGGCGCGATCATGCGACGACTACTCGCCCAGGGTCAGCAGCGACGCGTTTCCGCCCGCCGCCGTCGTGTTCACGGTCAGCGTGCGCTCGGTGACGAAGCGCAACAGGTAGTGCGGGCCGCCAGCTTTCGGTCCGGTGCCCGACAGACCCTCGCCACCGAACGGCTGCACGCCGACGACCGCGCCGATCTGGTTGCGGTTGACGTATACGTTGCCGACTTTCGCGCGTTGCGCGATGTGCGCAATCGTCGAGTCGATGCGGCTGTGAATGCCGAGCGTGAGGCCGAAGCCCGTGGCGTTGATCGCCTCGATGACCTTGTCGAGCTCCTCGCCCTTCCAGCGCAGCACGTGCAGCACCGGGCCGAACACTTCGTGAGTAAGCTGCGAAAGCGACTTGAGTTCGTACGCGCGCGGCGCAAAGAACGTGCCGTTCGCGGCGTCGCCCGGCAGCGCCACCTGCTTGATGAGCTTGGCCTCTTGATCCATGCGCGCGGCGTGGTCGGCGAGGTTCTTGCGTGACGGTTCGTCGATCACCGGGCCGACGTCGGTCGACAGCAGGCCTGGGTCGCCGACCTTCAGTTCGTCCATCGCGCCCGCGAGCATCGCCACCACCTTGTCGGCGATGTCTTCCTGCACGAACAGCACGCGCGCGGCCGAGCAGCGCTGGCCGGCCGAGTCGAATGCGGATGCGACGGCGTCCTTGACGAGTTGTTCGGGCAGCGCCGACGAGTCCGCGATCAGCGCGTTCTGACCGCCGGTCTCGGCGATGAGACTCGCGATCTGCGCGTTACGCGCCGCGAGTGTGCGGTTGATCGTCCAGGCGGTCTCGGTCGAGCCGGTCATGCAGACACCGGCGACCTCGGGCCGCGTGAGCAACGTGTTGCCGATCATCGAGCCCTTGCCGGGCACGAATTGCAGCACGTCCACGGGCACGCCCGCTTCGTGCAGCAGCTTCACGGCGGCGTGGCCGATCAGCACGGTCTGGTCGGCGGGCTTCGCGATCACGGCGTTGCCCGCGGCGAGAGCGGCGGCGACCTGGCCCGTGAAAATCGCGAGCGGGAAGTTCCACGGGCTGATGCAGACGAACACGCCGCGGCCGTGCAATGAAAGTTGATTCGATTCGCCGGTCGGGCCCGGCAGCGCCTCGGGCTGGCCGAACAGCTTGCGCGCCATCGCCGCGTAGTAGCGGCACATGTCCGCCGCCTCGCGCACTTCGGAAATCGCGGCGGGCAGCGTCTTGCCGGCCTCGCGCACGAGCAGTGCGACGAACTCGCCGCGACGCTGTTCGAGCAGGTCGGCGGCGTGTTCGAGGATCTTCGCGCGCGATGCCGTCGGCAGATGATCCCAGTCCGGCTGTGCGGCGACGGCGTTCGTGAGCGCGCGCTCGACGACAGCCGCGTCGGCCTGCTGCTTCCAGCCGATGCGCACGCGGCGATCGGCGGGGTTGGTCACTTCCTGCTGCTCGGTGGACAGCGTCGCGCCGGGCACGAGCGGGGTCGCGCGCCAGTTGCCGGGTGACTTCGCGACCGCATCGGCGAGCGCGCGCAGTTCGTTGTCGTTGCCGAAGTTCACGCCCATGGAATTCTTCCGTTGTTCGCCGTAGAGGCCTATCGGTTGCGGGATGCGCGGATGCGGCTTGCTCGCGAACGCGCGTACGGTGTCGAAGGGGTCGGCGACGAGGTCCTTGATCGGCAGCGACTCGTCGACGATGCGGTTGACGAAGCTCGTGTTCGCGCCGTTCTCGAGCAGGCGACGCACTAGGTAGGGCAGCAGGTCCTCGTGCGAGCCGACCGGCGCATAGACACGGCACGGGACGTTGAGGTTCTTCGCGCCGATCACCTCGCTGTAGAGGTCGGCGCCCATGCCGTGCAGGCGCTGGAATTCGAACGGACGACCATGCGCGATGTGATGGATCGCGGCGATCGTGTGCGCGTTGTGCGTCGCGAACGCGGGATAGAATGCGTCGCCGTGATCGAACAGGCGGCGCGCGCAGGCGAGATAGGACACATCAGTATTGGGCTTGCGCGTGAACACGGGATAGCCCGAGTGACCGCCTTCCTGCGCGCGCTTGATCTCCGAATCCCAGTACGCGCCCTTGACGAGACGCACGCAGAAGCGCTGGCCGACCTTCTTCGCCCGCTCGGCGAGCCAGTCGATCACGAATGGCGCGCGCTTCTGATACGCCTGTACCGCGAGACCGTAGCCGTGCCAGCCCGCGAGCGACGGATCGGCATGCACGGCGGCGATCACATCGAGCGAGAGCTCGAGCCGGTCCGCTTCCTCGGCGTCGACCGTGAGGCCGATGCCATTCTGCTTCGCGAGCTGCGCGAGCTCGAGCAGTTTCGGCGTGAGTTCGGCATGCACGCGCGCGCGCTTGACGACCTCGTAACGCGGATGCAGCGCGGAAAGCTTGATCGAGATGCTCGGCGCGAGAATCGGATCGGCGCCGGCGAGCCTGCCGCTCGCGGCGTCGGGATCGGACTGCGAATTCTGGCGGTTGCGCGCCCAGTCCTTGCCGAGCGCGACGATCGCATCCTTGTACGCCTGGTGGTAGCGCTCGGCGTCGGGCTGCGTGAGCGCTGCCTCGCCGAGCATGTCGTAGGAATAGCGGTATGCGCGATTGTCGCGTTCGGTCGCGCGTTCGAGCGCCTCCTTGATCGTGCGGCCCATGACGAACTGGTGGCCCATGATGCGCATCGCCTGGCGCACCGCGAGGCGGACGACCGGTTCGCCGGCACGGCCGATCAGGCGCTTGAGCGCACCCATCACGTTGCGCTGCGTCTCGTCGGCGAGCGTCACGAGCTTGCCGGTCAGCATGAGGCCCCAGGTGCCCGCGTTGACGAACATCGAGTCGCTCTTGCCCAGATGCGATTCCCAGTTCGCATCGCCGAGCTTGTCCGAGATCAGCTTGTCGGCGGTCGCGCGATCGGGGATGCGCAGCAGCGCCTCCGCAACGCACATGAGCAGCACGCCTTCCTCGCTCGAGAGGTCGTACTCGCGCATGAACGACTCGACCGCCGACTGCTCGTGCGCCTTCGCACGCACGCGGGCGACGAGTTCGGTCGCGCGCGCGAGCACGAGATCGCGTTCGGCGGGCGGCAGCGCGGCCTGGCCGAGCAGGTCGTTGACCGCCTCGGTCTCGTCGCGCGAATACGCGGCAGTCATGCGCGCGTGCGCGGCATCGGGTTCGGGCGGCAGTTCGGGCGTCAGGATGTCGGTCACGTGGTCGAAACCGGGTGCGAGGGCTGCGTAGTTTACCAGTCCGTCGCGGGCGGCGACTTCCGCAGGCACCCCGTGCTCAAGATGGCCACGCCGAGCGCCCATTAGGGGCCGCAAGCGGGGCTCGTTCGTGAAGGGCTCGCCCGCGATAGGCTCGCTCCGTGCGGGTCTCTCAAAGGATGGCTCGTCCAAAACGGGGCTCCCCTCGGACTTTTCGCGGGAGGAACTTGCCCGCTGGCCTGTTCCGAGCGAGTCCTGCCCGGTGGGCGGCGCAACGCCGGGAGTCCTCTTGAGCGGATTTTTGTCGCGGGCGAGCCTTCCGCAGCGTTCCAGTCCGCGAACCAAGGCGGTCACGAATCGGATTTCCCCCTGTGCTTGAGTTCTCCTTTGCCGCTTGCCCCGCGCAGGGCGGCCTCACTATAGTCATCGCCCGGAGGAGACGCCCATTCGCAGCAAAGAAAAAGCGACTTCGCTGGTGATCGCTCACCTGGCTGGCGTCTCGCAGCCGACGGTGTCGCGCGCGCTGCGCGGCAGTCCGATGGTCAGCGAGCTGACGCGCCGGCGTATCCAGAAAATCGCGCGCGAACTCAACTACCAGGTCGACAAGAACGCGTCGAACCTGCGCTGTCAGCATACGGGCACGCTCGCGCTGCTGTTCTTCGAAGATCCCGCGCCCGACGATTCGCTGATCAATCCGTTCTTCGTTTCGATGCTCGCGTCGATCACACGCGCGTCCGCGCTGCGCGGCTATGACCTGCTGATTTCGTTCCAGCAACCGAACAACGACGACTGGCAAGCCGGATTCGAAGACAGCAAGAAAGCCGACGGCATCATCCTGCTCGGCTACGGCGACTATCTCGCCTACCGCACGCGCCTCGAATACCTCGTCGAACGCGGCATCCATTTCGTACGCTGGGGCGCGGCCGTGCCGGGGCAGGCGGAAATCTCTGTCGGCTGCGACAACTACCAGGGGGGCTACGACATCGCGCGCCACCTGCTCGAGCGCGGCGCGAAGCGCGTGGCGTTCCTCGGCGGCATTTCCGATTCGTCGCCCGAATTCAGCGAGCGCTATCGTGGCTACGCCGATGCCCTGCGCGCGAGCGGCATCGCGGCGGAGCCGGGGCTGCAGGTCGACGCGGTCTCGTCCGAACAGGCAGGTCACGCCGCAACGACGGAGTTGATCGAGCGCGCCGTCGACATCGACGCGATCGTCGCCGCCAGTGACCTCATCGCGATCGGTGCGATGAAGGCGCTCAACGCGCGCGGGCTGAGCGTGCCCGAGGACGTGCTCGTCGCGGGTTTCGACGACATTCCGCTCGCGGCGTTCGTCGACCCGGGCCTCACGACCGTGCAGCAGGACACGCGGATCGCGGGCGTGATGCTCGTCGACACGCTGCTCAAGTCGATCCAGAGCGAGCCCGTGCAGAACCTGACGATTCCGGTGAAGCTCGTGCTGCGGCAATCGACGTTCCGCACGATCACGCCGACCTGATCGAGCCGGGGTAATCGTGCCACCCTGGTCAGCCCGACCGCCCGCGGGCGACGCGGGCGATGAATTCGTATGCATTGAATTGTGCGCGGCAGCGCCGCTCAACTACGCTCGCTGCATGAAAATCCGACTTCTGCGCACGGCTGCCCTGACCCTACTTCTTGGCCTCGCCACGTGTGCCACGCCGCGGTCCGACCATGCTGGGGGCCATGCCGACGCGACGGCTTCCGCAGCGCCAATCGCCGCCAAATGTGCACCCGCGCCGTTCGCCGCGACGCTCTACCTGCGCGGCTCGATGAACTCCTGGGTCGCACAGGACCTCGACGCGTTCCAGTACGCGTGCGACGCCTACTATCTCAACGTCGACATCACGGGCGCGCACGAATTCAAGATCGTCGACGCAGGCGGGGCGAAGGCTGCCGTCGCGTTTGGCGCACCGCGCGCGGGTGCAGCGCGTGCCGGCGCCGGAAAGATCGGGATCGATGAGATCAATCCCGGCGAGCCGTTCCTCGCCACGCGTGATGGCGAAAAGGGCGGCACGGGCAACTTCAGATTCAGGTTCAATGGCGCGCACACGATCCGGCTCGCGTTCGCCGGCGGCGAGGCGCGCGTCACGATCGGCGCGAAAACTTTCGTCGATCCGACCGACGCGCCGATCGCCGACGCCGTCGCCGCGAGTCTCAGTTTCGATTCGCGCTCGCACGAACCGATGCACAAGTGGCCGATCGGCGCCGTCACCGCGGGCAGCGACGTCGGCTTCTTTCTCGCGGCGTCGCCCGGCGTCACGTCGGTTGCGCTCGTCGTCGAGAAGCGTCGACTCGAAGGCCCGCAAGAGACGCTCGAGTACAACGAGATCGCGCGCGTGCCGCTCGAGGCGAAGAAGGACGGTGCGCTTACGGGCTGGTATGGCAACTACCACTTCGATGCGATCGGCGTCTACGGCTACTACTTCGTCGCGGAGATCGCCGGCAAGACCTATCTCTACGAGAACAATCGCGACCGCATCTACTGGACGCGCGAGGCGGGTTCGGGCGGCGTTGGCCGTGTGGAGGAAGCCGCGCGCAAGCACACGATCCGCCGCTACCGGCAGACCGTCTACCGCGACGACTATCGCGTGCCCGAGTGGGCGAAGGACGCGGTCTACTACTACATCTTCCCCGAGCGCTTCCGCAACGGCGACCGTGGCAACGATCCGAAACCCGGCGTCGACAAGTTCCGCGACGGCACGGTCGAACTGCACAGGAACTGGCTCGAGAAACCCTTCCTGCCGCGTTCGGGCGACGGCTCCGACGACGCCTACGGCAACGACTTCTTCGGCGGCGACCTCGCCGGCATCATCGACAAGCTCGACTACATCGCCGACCTCGGCGCGAACACGCTGTACATCACGCCGCTGTTCCGCGCGGCGAGCAATCACAAGTACGACACCGCCGACTACAAGAACATCGACCCGCACTTCGGCACGAACGACGATTTCGTGCGGCTCACCAAAGAGGCGGCCAAGCGCGGCATCCGTGTGATTCCCGACACGTCGCTCAATCACACGGGCAGCGACTCGATCTACTTCGATCGCTACGACCACTACGACGACGTTTCCGGCGGCCCCGGCGCATTCAAGGGCGGGCACATCCGCACCGACTCGCCGTACGCCGACTGGTATCGCTTCGATCCGTCGCAGACGCAAGCAGACAAGCAATACCGCGGCTGGACGGGCGCGCAGGATTTGCCCGAGACGAACAAGGGATCGAAGTCGTTCCGCGACTTCGCGTTCGCCGCGCCCGACTCGGTCATGAAGCTGTGGCTCGATCGCGGCGCGGCCGGCTGGCGCATGGACGTCGCGCCGTGGGTGCCCGACGACTTCTGGCGCGAGTGGCGCAGCGCCGTCAAAGGCCATCGGGCCGACGCGCTGACGATTGCCGAGACGCAATTCGACGCGTCGAAATATTTCCTCGGCGACGAGTTCGATTCGACGATGAACTACATCTTCCGCAACGCGGTGCAGGATTACGCCGCTGGCGCGAACGCGAAGGCCGTCTACGGCAACATCGAAATGATGCGGGAGAACTATCCGCCGCAGGCGTTCTACGCGCTCATGAACCTCTTGTCGACACACGATTCCGAGCGCGCGTTGTATGACTTCGGCTGGCGCGACGCCGACAAGGATTCCGCGGACGTCGTTGCGCTCGCGAAGCGGCGCCTGCGCCTTGCGGTGTTCTTCCAGATGATCTTCCCGGGCTCGCCTGCCGTGTTCTACGGCGACGAGGTGGGCGTCACGGGCGGCAACGATCCGTTCAATCGCGTCACCTATCCCTGGGCCGACCTCGGCGGCAAACCCGATCTCGCGCTGCTCGCCGAATTCAAGCGGCTTATCAAGCTGCGCAAGGACGTGCCCGTGCTTCGTCATGGCTCGATCGACGCGCCCGCGTACATCGACGATCACGTCGTCGTACTCGTGCGCCGCGGCGACGGCCAGTGGGCGGTCACCGCGACCAACAACGACACGGTTGCGCACACCGTCCGCGTCAAGCTTCCCGCGGACATGGGCTCGTCGAAATTCACCGACGTGCTCGCAGGGGGCGAAACCGGCATCGCCGACGGCACGCTGTCGATCGAAGTGCCGCCGCTGTTCGGCACGGTGCTACGCGCGCAGGGCACCGCGCAGCCGAACGTGCACGTGCTGCCGATGCCGTTAGAGATGCCCGGGTTAGCCCGGCAGCGCAAGGTTCGCGTGTACCTGCCGCCAAATTACGACGCGTCGAACAAGCGCTACCCCGTGTTGTACATGCACGACGGCCAGAACCTGTTCGATGCGACGACCGCGTATGCAGGCGAGTGGGGCGTCGATGAGACGCTCAACGTGCTCGCCAAATCGAAGGGGCTCGAGGTGATCGTCGTCGGCGTCGACAACGGCGAGGGCGAGCGCATCCACGAACTCACGGCCTGGGACAGTCCACGTTTCGGCAAGGCCGACGGCAAGAAGTACATGGATTTCGTCGTCGGCGTCGTCAAACCCTATGTCGACGCGCACTACCGCACGAAGCGCGACCGCACGAACACGGCGATCATGGGCAGTTCGATGGGCGGGCTGATCTCGCACTACGCACTCGTCCACTATCCGAACGTGTTCGGGCGCGCGGGCATCTTCTCGCCGTCGTACTGGATGGCGCCTGCGGTCTTCGACGAACCGCGCGAACGCGCGTTGCGCAAGGACGCGAAGATCGTCTTCTACGCGGGCGGCAAGGAAGGCGAGCGCATGCAGCCCGACCTCGAACGCATGGCCGCATTGCTGCGTGTGGAGGGGCACCCCGCGGCACGCATGCGCGTCGACATCAGTCCCGACGCGCAGCACAACGAAGCTGCGTGGCGCGCCGAGTTTCCGCAGGCGGTCGAGTGGCTGTTCCGCGACTAGAGATTCACGACGCCCCCGCGCCTGGAGCAAAGATTCACGACGTCATTCCCGCCGCGTAAGATGCGGCGATGACCAAAGTCGATGCCGGAAGCGCCGCGCGATGACATTCGCGCCGATCTTCAATCCGACGCCGCGCATCGAGCGCGTCGCATTCGGTGACAGCGGCTTCTGCCTCGTGATCGACGACGCGCTCGTCGAGCCCGAACGAGCGCGAGAGTTTGCTGTCGCCAATGCCGCGGCGTTTCGCAACGTCGACTTCAACGCCTATCCGGGCACCTACCTCATGGCGTCGGCGGGACTCGACCTCGCGTTGCGGGACTTCTTCGCGCAGCATCTGCGCCGTTTCTTCGATGCGCGCCGCGTCCTGGAGATGCACTGTCGCTTCTCGATGGTGACCATGCGGCCCGAGGCGTTGCGGCCTTTCCAGTGGTTCTGTCATCGCGACAACCAGAGCGTGCCGCCGCAGCAATCGATCCAGGCGTCGGTGCTGTACCTGTTCGACGATACAGCGCTCGGCGGCACGAGTTTCTACGAGTCGGCGATGCCGCCGGCCGAGCTCGCTGCGTTCTATCGTGACGCGAACACGCTGCGTCCGGATGCTTTCGCACGCAAATATGACCTCGCGCCGGGCTATCAATGCGCGTCGAACCGTTACTTCACGAAGATCGGCAGCGTCCCCGCGCGCTGGAACCGGCTGATCTTCTACGATGGCAGCCTGCTCCATTCGGGCGACATCTTCGCGCCCGAGAAGCTCAGCGCGGACCCCGCGCGTGGGCGGCTCACGTTCAACGGCTTCTTCACGAGCCGGCGCAACGCGGGCTGACCGGGGCGGTCGCGAGGTGCCGGAGGCGGCCTCGCGCGCTACACACGCGCGCTCGCGGGCGGGCGCGAGAAGGCTTCGCCGGGTCACGCGGCCTGCTCGAGGGGGAAAGGCGCGGCGATCGCACACAAAAAAACCCCGCCGAGAGTGCACGGCGGGGTTCGTCGGAGGGCGGCTTGTCCGGGCCGTCTTAGAACTTGTAGTTGACGCCGAGCAGCGTGCGGCGGCCGTACAGCGTGTAGACCTTCGGCTGGCCGGGGTTGTAGAACTCGCGGTAGGGTTCGTTGAACAGGTTCTGGACCTGCAGCAGGAAGCTCACACCGTCCCAGGAGCCGCCCTGGATCGCGTAGCCGAGCTGGAAGTCGGCGACGGTTTCCGCGCGGATGTTCGTGTACGCGCGATCGGCGCCGAAGCCCTGTACCTCGCCGAGGTAGTCCGAGCGGTGCGTCGCGGCCAGGCGCGTCGAGAAGCCGGCCTTCTCGAAGTAAAGCGTCAAGCCGGAGGTGTATTTCGAGAGGCCCGGGAAAGCCGAACTCGGCGTGTTGGGACCATTCGGATTGATCGAACTCTCGGTGTTCGCATACCACGCCTGCAGTCCGAAGCCGTCGAGGGACGGGGTAAGGATGTCGAGTGGCAGCGACGCCGACAGCTCGTAGCCGCGCATGTAGCCGCCAGTGCCGTTTTCGGGTTGCGTCGACAGGCCGACATAGGAGGCCGGAACCAGGTTGCCGAATGCATTCGAGGGCACGCCCGTGAAATCGTGCGGCACCGTTTGGTCGTAGACGTAGGTCTTGAGCGACTTGAAGAAGTACGTGGCCGCCACGTAGGCTCGGGTTTCCCAGTATTTTTCCCAGGACAGGTCGTAGGCGTCGGCGACGAACGGTTTCAGTAGCGGATTGCCGCTGCTGCCTTCGACGCGGCACACCGACGTTGCACCGGTCGACGTGTTCGTGCACTTCGTCACTTCCTGGGCGCTATCAGGTGCCAGGTTCAAGCCATATTCGGTATTGGCGCGCATTTGGTCCAAGCGCGGGCGAGCCATTTCGCGACCGGCACCGAAACGCACGTAGTTTTCCATTGGCGCGGTCAAAACGAGATTCAGGCTGGGCAGGAAGTTGCCATAGTTCGTGCCGGCCGTGACCGGCGTCACCGTGCTGTCCGGGGTGATGTATCCGTTCGTCGTGCCGGTGATCGCCTGCGCATCGGAATGCTGATCCACATGCACGTACTGGCCGCCGATGTTGCCGCGCAGCGGCATGTCGGCGATTTCGGCGTCGATGTCGGCCTTGATGTAAACCGTGCCGACCTTCTCCTGCACCTGCCAGTCCTTGTTGAGGATGTCCTGATGCACCTTCGGGATCAGGTTGTACAGATGACTGAGCAGGCAGTTCTGATCCCACGCGATCGTCGGCGGGAAGCCGAGCAGATCGGACGACGCGACGCTGCACTGCGACGGGACGTTGAACGCGGCACCCGTGTGCGTGGACCCATCCGGATTTCCGGTATCGCCTGGCAGCATGACCCAGGTCTCGGCTGAATCGCGCGTCTTCGTGCGTTCGTTGTAGTTGATGCCGGCAGAAACCTTGCTGATCGGCCCGTTGATTTCGCGTGCGAGATCGAAGCGCGCGGCCTTGAGCGTGTCGCTGGTCTTCGGATACTTGAGGTAGCCGTCCTGGCCCCAGCCGCCCGAGTCGGTCAGCTTGTTGACGTTGGGATCGCCGTAGTTGAGGCCCGGTGTCACGTGGCCGAGACCCAGGTCGGGATCGATCGTGAGGTTCCACGTGTCCTTGGTGCCGACCGTGCCCGCGTATTCCTCGAGGATCGACTGCTTCGCATTGGCCTTGGCATAGCTCAGGTCCGCGGACGCTTCCCAGCCGTTGCCGAAGCGGAACTTGTTGTTCCAGCCGATCGACTTGATGTCGTCGTTGTGCGTGTTGAGGTCTTCGCGGAATACCGGCTTCACTTGCCAGGTGCTGCTGACGAGCATGCCATTGCTGACGACGGGGTTCGTGAGACTGTCGCCGCAACAACCCCAGGGGAATCCGACCTCGAAGCCGGCATCGCGCTGCGTCTGATCGAACTTGGACCAATACAGGTCGAGCGTGCTCGTGTAGTTCTCGTTCGGACGCCATTCGACCGTGGCGAGCACCGCATCGCGCGTGCCCTCGGTCGAGTCGGAGTAGGTTTTTTCGCCGCCGAGCGCCGTGACGTTGCCGCCAGCCGTCATGCCGGGCGTGCCCGCCGGTACCGTCACGCCGGTGTAACCCCAGGCTTCCCAGCGCTGGTCCTGCGACGGCGACTTCAATCGCGCATAGCCGATCGATACGCCCAGCGTGTGGTCGAAGTACTGGTCCATGTAGGACGCGTTGAAGCGATAGCCCTTGGAATCGGTGTTCGCGTTGTAGCTGCTGTTGGACAGCGTTTCGCCGCGCAGGCCGAGCTGGACCACGCGTTTGTCGTAGTCGAGCGGGCGCACCGACTGCATCGCGATCGTGCCGGCGATGCCCTGGCCGACGAGCGAGGCATCCGGCGTCTTGTAGACGACGACGCCACTCATCAGCTCCGATGGATACTGGTCGAATTCGATCGCGCGGTTGTCGCCGGTCGAGACTTGTTCGCGGCCGTTGAGCAGCGTGCCCGAGAAGTCGCCCGGGAAGCCGCGCAGGCTCAAGGTCGAGGCGCGGCCGCCGACGCGTTGCGCGGAGATGCCGGGCAGGCGCGCCAGCGATTCGGCGATCGAGTTGTCGGGCAGCTTGCCGATGTCCTCGGCCGAGATCGCTTCAACTATTTCGTTGGAATTCTGCTTGACCGAGATCGCGCGCTCGATCGACGCGCGCACGCCCGTGACCTTGATCTCGCCGAGCGCAGCGGTGTCGTCCTCGCCCGGCTTGGGGGTCTGGTCGGGCGTCTGCTGCGCATCGGCATCGGGTTTCGTGGGTACGGCCGCGGGCGCGGCCGGATTCGCATCGGCGGCGACAGCCACCATGGATGCGCCGCTCGCGAGAATCGACGCGACAGCGAGCGCCAGCAGGTTCGGCTTGAACATCAGGTTACCCTCCCCGGGGTGATCAAATTTGGGTCGTGGAAGCCGCGTCTTCGCGGACATTTTTTCTTGTACGGAGCGCGCGATTTAACGCCTTCGTAACTTGCGGTTAGCCTAGACCCTAGGCTCCGCCCTTACAATTTTTTGCATACGTATTCATAGGGGTCCTGCATTCGTATGTTTTGCTAGTCTTCCGGGGAATTGGCCTACGGAGATGACGATGCGCTTGCCCCGACCGACGACCGCCGGTGCTGCCCTGCTGCTGCTCGCGGCGATCAGCCAACCCGCCGCGGCCGCTTGGCAGACCATCGGCGAGGTGACCCGGGTCGAACGCGCCGGCAATGCCGTCGTTTTCGCCACAGCGGCGGGTTCGGCCCTCGCGGTCACGCTGATTTCGCCTTCGGTCGTGCGCGTGCGCATGACTCCAGCCGGCAAACCGGCGGCGGACTTCTCATACGCGGTCGTACCTGGCGCCAACGCGGGCATCTCGCCGGTCGTCGTCGACGCCGCAGATCGCGTCGACATCCGTGCGTCCGGCGCGATTCACGTCGTCGTCGAAAAAAAGCCCGTGTTGTCGATTCGCATCTACGACGGCAATGAGCATCTTGTCGTTGGCGACGATCCCGCGCGGCCGCTCGCCTTCGACGCGGCGGACGGCGCGGTCGAGGCGACCAAGCTGCGACCGGACGGAGAGCTCTACTACGGCTTCGGCGAGGTGCCGTTGCCGCTCGCGCGGCAGCAGCAGTCGTTCGCGTTCTGGAACACCGACGCGGGCAACTATCCGCCCGGATCGGGGCCGATCTACCAGACGATCCCGTTTTTCATCGCGAACGATTTCCGCGCGGGCGGACGCAGCGCGTATGGCCTGTTTTTCGACAACACCTGGCGCAGCCACTTCGACATGGGCGCGCGCGATCCCGCGCGCTACAGCTTCGGTGCGGCCGGTGGCGACCTCGACTACTACGTGTTCACGGGCGGCACCGAACGCAGCCCGGCGAACGTGCTGCGCGACTACACGGCGCTGACCGGTCGCGGTCCGTTGCCGCCGTTGTGGGCGCTCGGCTACCAGCAGTCGCGTTACTCGTACACGCCGCAGGCGAAAGTGGAGGAGATCGCGCGCACGTTCCGCGAGAAGGAGATTCCGGCCGACGTGATCTATCTCGACATCGACTATATGGATGCGTATCGCATCTTCACCTGGTCGCCGACGAATTTCCCCGACGCGCGGAAGATGTTGTCGCTGCTGCATGGCGAAGGATTCCATGTCGTCACGATCGTCGACCCCGGCGTCAAGGTCGACGACAAGTACGCCGTCTACAACAGCGGTCGCGACGCAGGCGTGTTCGTGCATGACGCTGGCGGCAACGAACTGCACGCGCGCGTGTGGCCGGGCATCTGCGCGTTCCCCGACTTCACCGACCCGAAGGCGCGCGCGTGGTGGGGCGGCCTCTACGCCAAGTCGCTGGCGGAAGGCGTGGACGGTTTCTGGAACGACATGAACGAGCCGGCGACATTCCCCGCGGAGGATTCGACCGTGCCCGTGACGATGTTCGATGCGAGCAAGACGTTCTCGCTCGACGTAAAGCACGCGGGAGACGGCAGCCCCGGGACGCACGCGCGCTATCACAACGTCTACGGCATGCAGATGGCGCGCGCGACGAACGAGGGCCTGCACAAGCTGCGGCCGGAGCAGCGTCCGCTCGTGCTCACGCGCGCCGGTTTCGCAGGCATCCAGCGCTATGCGGCCGTATGGACCGGTGACAACATCGCCTCGTGGGAGCATCTCGCGCTGACCGTGCCGATGCTGACCAACATGAGCGTGTCAGGCGTGCCGTTCGTCGGCGCCGATGTCGGCGGCTTCAACGGCACGCCGTCGGCCGAACTCTACACGCGCTGGCTGCAGGCTGCGGTGCTGACGCCGTTCCTGCGCACGCATTCGGCGATCGATACCGAACAACGCGAACCGTGGACGTGGGGCGGCGAGTTCGAGCGGATCAACAAAGAGACGATCGAGCTGCGCTACCGCCTGCTTCCGTATATTTATACACTTTTCGCGCAGAGCGAGGCCGACGGCACGCCGCCGTTGCGGCCGCTATGGTTCGAATACCCGCGCGACGCGAAGGCGGCACTCGTCGACGATCAGTACCTGGTCGGCAAGGACCTGCTCGTCGCACCGGTAATGCAGGCGGGATCGACGAAGCGCCGTGTCTACTTCCCGAAAGGCGACGACTGGATCGCCTGGTGGGACGGTTCGCGGCACGACGGTGGCACGTCCGAATTCGTCGCCGCGCCGTTGGCTCGACTGCCGCTGTTCGTGCGCGCGGGCGCAAGCGTGCCGACCGAGCCCGTGATCCAGCACACCGGCGAGGCGAAGAACGCACCACTCACTATTGTCATTGCGCACGGTGGCAACGGTGCGAGTCGCATCTACGAAGACGCGGGAGACGGCTACGCCTACCGCAAGGGTGCGTCGCGCACGATCGTCGTAACGCAAGGCGACGCCGGCATCGAACTCGCGATTCCCGCGAACCGCGGCTTTCAGCGCGTGGCCGCGCTCGAAATCGTCGGCCTCGACGCCGCGCCGCGCGAGGTGAAGATCGACGGCAAGCCGACGACGGCGCGATTCGATGCGAGCACGCGGCGCCTGCACATCGCGCTGCCGAACGAGGCGGTCAAGCGGGTGGCTCTGGCGAAGTAGTTTTTGCGCGGCAAGTCTGCGCAGGAATGAACGCTCTCGAACGAGCGAGAGCCGCGTCCTCGTCTCAATACCTGCGAACCGGGTCAGGCGACCTTGGCCCGCGCCTTGCGCCAGGCTGCGGGCGGCGCGCCGAACTCGCGTTTGAACGCACGGTTGAATGCCGCTTCGGACTCGTAGCCGCTGCGTTCTGCCACCCGCGCGATCGCATCGCCGCCCGTGCGCAGCGCCTGCGCCGCGAGCGCGAGGCGCCAGCGCGTCAGATACTGCATCGGCGACTCGCCGACCAGCGCGACGAAACGCTCGGCGAGCGCCGAGCGCGACAGCGCCACCGCGCGTGCGAGTTCGTCAACGGTCCATGCCCGCGTCGGCTCGGCGTGCAGCAACGTCAGCGCGCGGCCGATGTGCGCGTCGCGCACGCCGGCGAGCCAGCCGTTGTCCTGTGGCGGCAGGTTCTCGACGTAGTGGCGCATCGCCTCGACAAACATCAGTTCGGACAGCTTCGCGAGCATCGAGCCAGCGCCCGGTCGCGCGGCGCTGGACTCGCGCACGCCCATGCGCAGCAGTTCGCGCAGCTGTTGCGACGCCGCGCCGTGGCCGACCGGTATGCGCAGCACGCGCGGCAGCGCATCGAGCAGCGGCCGGCAGACGCTGCGGCTGCAGGCGAGGAAGCCGCAGACGAAACGCGTGACGGCGCCGCCGCCGCCGTGGCGCAGCTGCACGAAGTCGGAGTCGTTTCCAGCGTTCAAGTCGACGAGTTCGTCCGACTCGAGCGGTGCGAGCTGCACGTCGCTGCCGAGGAGATGACGATCGTCCTGCGGGATCAGGATGAGATCGCCCGCGGACACGGCTAGTGTCTCCGCGCCGTCCGTCAGCCGCACCTTGCAGGCGCCGTCGGTGACGAAATGGAAGAAGATCACGTGTTCGGCGCCGGCCAAGCGCTGACGCACGCGCGGCACGCTGCACTCGCCGCGAATGCACCAGGGCGCAGTGAATTCCGCGTTGAGATAGAACGCGCCTTCGAGATGCACCGAGTTCAGGACGTCTGACAAAGCATCCATGGCGTTTCGGGCAAGAACCGTGGAGTTGCGGCCAACACGGGCGGCCGGGTCGTCCGGATACTAGCACCGCGGGAATGCAGGCAGCGCCGATAGCGAGTCCAACGCGACCTCGATCGATGCCGCTGCGGCAGAATTCCATCACACGAGAGGATCTGACGATGTCTTCCACCAGTGCAAAAGTGTACAAAGGCGCCTGCTTCTGCGGCGCCGTGGAGCTGACGGTTACCGGCGAGCCGGCCGGCATGGGCTATTGCCATTGCGAGTCGTGCCGCAGCTGGTCCGCGGGACCCGTCAACGCGTTCACGCTGTGGCCGCCGGACGCCGTGAAGGTCACGAAGGGCGCCGACAACATCGGCACCTACAACAAGACCCCGAACAGCTATCGGAAGTGGTGCAAGACCTGCGGTGGTCACCTCTTCAGCGAGCACCCCGGCATGGGCCTGACCGACGTCTATGCGGCGACGATTCCCGATCTGCCGTACCAGCCTGGCGTGCATGTGAACTACCAGGAAACGCGCCTGCCGATGAAGGATGGTCTGCCTAAGATGAAGGACCTGCCCGCGGAAATGGGAGGCTCGGGGATGCTGATCGCGGAATAACTGAGCGTAGGCCCGTAGGCCCAAGGATCCGGAGAACCTGGCGGCCGAAGGGACCGAGGTCCAAGGGTCGAAGCCGAAGCGCTGTAGGAGACGACTCCGCTCGCTGCCGCCCGCTACGCTCAACGCGAACGGCGATGGGTAGCGTTCGCGACGAAAAAAAGATCCGTCAGCGGACTGAAAAACGATCCGTTCGCGCTGAGCGTGGACCCGGAGGCCCACGGCCCACGGCCCACGGGCCAAGGGCCAAGGGCCGGGGGGCCAGGGGGCCGAAGTCGAAGCGCCCTATGAGGCGGTTCGCCTTCTCGTCCTGCCGCGTACGCGCATCAGGCACTGCACGGCGTGGCCTCAGCGCGCCTTCTTCGCCATCAGTCGCGCGAGACGCGCACGCGTGTCGGCGCGCGTGAGCGGCTGGTCGTAGAAGTACACGGCGACGCCGTGCGCGGGCACGTTCGTGGCCAGGCTGTCGGCGACATCGACTGCGCCGCCGCCGAAGGCGTCATGCCAGCGACCCGGCTGCAGGTATTCGCGCACCTCTAGATGCCGCGGCTGGTCGGCCTTGTTGAGCAGCACGAGCGCGGTCTGCGCGACGCCCGCGTTCTCGTAGACGCGGTAGAACATCGCCGTGTCGCCCTTGAACGCGACGTCGAGTTGTAGCCCGCGTTGCAGCGCGATCGACTCCTTGCGCAGATTGGCGATCCGCTTGAGCTGGCGATAGATTTCGCTCTGCGGCGCCGCGTCGATGCGTTGCTGGCCGAAGTAGTTGCGGTTGCCGGCGTGCTCGGCGCGGCCGCGCATGAAGCCGATCTCGGAGCCGTAGTAAACCGCGGGAATGCCGCGCATCGTGAACAGCAGGTTGTTCGCGTCGATGAAGCCGTTGTCGCTCGCGTCCAGACGCGCCATGTCGTGATTGTCGTAGAACGTCACGAGTTCGTACGGGTTGCGGTAGAGGCCCGATTCGAGTTGTAGCGCCTTCTCTACCTTGACGTAGTCGCCGCGCATTTTTTTCGACGCGGATTCCACGAGCGCCGCGATCTGGCCGCGCAACGGGAAATCGAGCACGCTGAGCGAGCCGCCTTCGGCGCGCGTGTACGGCGCGATCTTGCGTGCGTCGTAGTCGAAGTTCTCGCCGAACATGAAGAAGCCCGGATGCTTCGCGCGGATGCGCGCGGAGAACTGCCGCCAGTACGCCGTGGGCGTGAGGCCGATCGCGTCGATGCGGAATGCGTCCGCGCCCTCGTCGATCCAGTGGTCGTATGCGCCGACGAAGTAGTCGAGCGTCGCAGGATTGCGGTAGTCGATGTTCGACAGCTGCGCGAGGATCGGCTTGGTCTGATAGAACGCGTGCAGCGGGTTGTGCTGCGGATCGAGCTTGTCGGGCGGCAGGTTCTGCTGGTCGGCGACGAGCTTGCCGTCGGCGTCGAAGATCTGCCCGAACTTCGGCTGCGCGACGGGCATCGTCCACGCGGGCCCGCCGTGGTTGGCGACGATGTCGAGCACCGTCTTGAGTCCGTGTTCGCGCATCCGCCGCGTGTAGGCGGCGAAGTCGAGGCCATAGCTAGGCCAATGCTCGTCGATCGCGTAGAAGTTGTCGCTCCAGTAGCCGTGGTAGCCGGTCTTGTTGCGATCGGTCCACATGCTGCCCCACGTCACCGGTTCGCCGCCGCTGAACGCCTCGTCGGGGTTGTCGGTGATCGGCGTGATCCACACCGCGCCGAAGCCCATGCCGCGGATGTAGTCGGCGTTGTCGAGCACGCCCTTGAAGTCGCCGCCGAGGTAGCCGATGTTGTCGGTTTCGCCATTCGGGCCTGCGATCGGAATGTCCCAGGTCGGATGGCCGCTCTCGCGGCCCTGCGTGCGCTGATCGTTGCCGGGGTCGCCGTTGACGAAGCGGTCGGTCAGTACGAAATAGATCGCGTCGCTCGCGAGTGGCTCGAGCGTGCCGTAGAAGACATCAGCAGGCTCGGATTGCTCGTTGGCACGCGGAGGCGCTGCGGCGCATGCAGCGAGCGCGGCGACGATGGAAGCGCGCGAAAGCAATGACGCAACGCGCGCGGGACGAAAAAGTATGCGCATCGAAATTCCTCGGCTCTCAGCCATGCTGCGCCACCGGATGCGGTTCGGGCTCGCGCACGGCGAGCGTGCACAGGCCCGCAACGATGAGGCTGACGCCGCCGATCAGCAGTGCGTCGATCGGCGCGTTGCCGAAGAAGTGCTTGAGCAGGAAGCCGAGCACGCTCGCGGCGAGCAGCTGCGGGATCACGATGAAGAAATTGAAGATGCCCATGTACACGCCCATCTTCGCGGCGGGCACGGAATCGGAGAGCAGCGCATAGGGCAGCGACAGGATCGATGCCCAGGCGAAACCGATGCCGACCATCGAGAGCAGTAGCCAATGGGGATCGCGGATCAGGAGGAACGAGATCAGGCCCGCCCCGCCGAGTACGAGGTTGAGCAGATGCGACATGCGCAAGCCGAAATGACGCGTCATCAGCGGGATCACGATCGCCGCGAGCGCGGCAAAGCCGTTGTAGGCCGCGAACAGCACGCCGACCCAGTTCGCCCCGTCGTTGTATGCCGCGCCGACTGCGTCTGTTGCCCCGAAGTGGACCTGCGTCACCGCGCTCGTCGTGAAGATCCACATCGCGAACAGCGCGAACCATGAGAAGAACTGCACGACGGCGAGCTGGCGCATCGCTGCGGGCATGCCGTTGAGGTCGCTCACGATTTCCGTGAGCGGATTGCGCGAATCGCTGATACTTGCGACGAGCTGCATCACACCGTAGGCGAAGATCAGGCCCGCGAGCAGGTACAGCTGCTTGTCGATACCCGTCCAGTAGACGAGGGCGATGGCCGCCGCGCCGACCAGCGCACAGATCGATCCAATGAGCTGCATGTGTGCAAGCGCCAGCGGCGGCGCCGCGTCCGTCTGCGCATCGTCGAATGCAGCGAGTTCGTCAGGCGGATATTCGCGCGTCGTCAGGATCGTCCAGGCGATCGCACCGAACAGCACCGCCGCGCCCGCGTAGAACGAATATTTCACGGTCGCAGGAATCGCGCCTTGTGCGGCGGTGTTCGCGACGCCGAAATACGCCAGCGCGTAGGGCAACGCGCTCGCGACGACCGAACCGAAGCCGATGAAGAAACTCTGCATCGCGTAACCGCTCGCGCGTTGCGCGGGCGGCAGTTGGTCGCCGACGAACGCGCGGAACGGCTCCATCGAGACGTTGATCGAGGCGTCGAGCACCCAGAGCAGCCCCGCGGCGACCCAGAGCGTGGGCGAGTTGGGCATCGCGATCAGCGCGAGTGTCGCGAGAATCGCGCCGGCGAGGAAGTAAGGGCGGCGGCGGCCGAGTGCGTTCCACGTGCGATCGGACAGATAGCCGACGATGGGCTGCACGATGAGGCCGGTCAGCGGCGCGGCGATCCACAGCGCGGGAATGTCGTCGACGCTCGCGCCGAGCGTCTGGAAAATGCGGCTGACGTTCGAGTTCTGCAGCGCGAAGCCGAACTGGATGCCGAGGAATCCGAAACACATGTTCCAGATCTGCCAGAAACTCAATTGTGGTTTCGCCGTCATCGTTCGTCCGTCATCGGTGGCGCGGCTAGCCGCCGCATCGAATTCGCGTCGCCTGGTCAATACACGCAGCCGAAAGCGATAGCGTCTGCCGTCGCGTCTGCCGGATTTCCACGCGAACGTTGCGCGTCACTTGAGCGGCACGATGCGCAAAAGGCCGTAGTCTGCATCGTTGACCGGGCCGCCTTCGCCGCCTTGCTCGCCGGTGTAGAGCTTGTTGCGCGCGAGGAAACTCATGTTGAAACCCTGCTCGAGCGCAAAAGTACACTTCTTCCCAGCCCGCGCCTCGAACGTCACCGCGGTGGAGATGTCGGCGGCGATGCTGTGTGGCATTACGATCGGTGCGTGTTGCGCGGTCAAACCATCGCACGCGATCGTGAGCATCTTCACGGCGGCAGTCACACCGGTGTTGATCGGGCCGTGTCTGTTTTCATAGCCGAGACGTAGCTGGTGCCGACCGTCGCGCTTCGCGATCCAGCTGCGCGGCCACGTGCCGCCGACTTCCTCGAACTGGCCCAGGTGGACGATCGGGCCGGGCAGCGACTCGAGCAGCGTCGAGGCATCGACGCGCGTCGTCCACAAACTCTGCAGCGTCGGCGTGTCGGGGATTTCGAGGCCCTTCGCGGGAGCAGTGCCGCCCGGCGTCCACGTTTGCACAAGGTCGCAGTCGAGGTAGAAGCGCACGGGCGCGTGGCTCGCGTCCTCGATCTTCGGCGCGATCGGCGACAGCTTCGGCGTGTCGGGTGCGAACTCGGGCGCGTTGACGCGCAGCGGCGGCGCGTCGACGTGCACGCCGCGCAGCGCGATGCGCACGATCTTGCCGCTGCGCTCGGTCCTGTCGGCGACGAGCAGGTTGTCGCCATCGGCGAGCGCGTGCGGCCGCGCGAGGACGATCGTGCGCTCGCGCTGGCTCAGGCTGATCGTGTTGTTCCCGGCGAACAACATGGGCACGAGGTCCGCGGGTATCTTCGGTTCGATCCTGTCGCCGTCGACGCCGAACACGCCCTCGGTGACCGCATCCAGCATTGCCGCCACCGACCAGAGCTGGCGCGGCGAATTGACGACCGGCCCGCTCCACTTGCCGTCCTCGACGTGCACGGCGCCCGAGACCAGCTCGTAGTTCTCGTAGTTCGATCCCGCGAGCGCGGCGCCTTGCAGGATCGAGCGCAGCTCGTGCGCGATGCGCTTCGGATCGTCGAGCTTGCGCGCGGCGCGCAGCGCATACGCGCTCACGAACGGCCAGATCGCGCGGTTATGGTAGATCGCGGCATCGCGATGCTCGGGCCAGATCACCGGGCTGCCCGCGGGCCAGGTCGGATAGTTCGCGAGTGCGAGGCGCGCGCGCGCGGGCGAGGGGATATCGGCGAGAATCGCGAGCGCGGTGCCGAGCAGATCGTAGGCTTCGATCTTCTGCGGGCCGCGCGCGGCGCCGAAGTAGCTCATGTAGAGGCCGCGATCCTCGCGCCAGAAGTGCTGGTCGATCGCGGCGCGCAGCGCGCTGAGTTCACCCTCGTACTGTTTCGCCGCCGTGGCGTCGTGGCGTTCGTCGGCCATGCGCCGGGCCAGCGCGAGAGCCTCGTAGTGCAGCACATTCGTCGACAGCGAGAACGACTCGGCAATGAAGCGCACGTCCTTCTCGGTCCAGGTCGGATAGGTCTGCTCGCGCCAGTCGAGGAACGACGTCTCGCCGCGATAGAGCCCGAGCGCGTTGTCGAACGCGTATTGCCTGTCCTGTGCGAGCGTGTCCTTCAGTGCCTGGTAGGTCCTATCGGCGAAGCCTTTGTCGGCCAACAGGTGGCGCGCGCCGAGGAACCAGACGACGCGGTCGGTCGAGATCGGCCAGCTGCCGCCCGAGCCCGTGTCCTGCACGACGTAGAGGCCTTGCGGCGCCGATGGCTCGCGCGCTTCCGAGAGCTTGAACTCGAGCGTGCGCCGCGCGCGGTCGGGATCGAGCCAGGACAGCGCGAGATCGATCGAGTAGGCCGAGTCGCGCGTCCACACGAACGGCCATTTCACGCCGGTGACGTAGCAGTCGCACGGAATCGGTTTGCCGTGGTTGTACGCGCCGTCGAGCAACGCTTGGGTCCGCGCTTCCGCGGCCTCGCTCTGCGCGAGCGCGAAAAGCGCGTCGACGAGCGGGCTCGCGGTATCGCTGCGTTCGCTCTGCTTGCCTATCTTGTGCACGCTGCCGTTCGCATCGAGCCGGTAGCTGCCGTTCTTGTCGACGCTCGCGGTTGCCGCGCGTCCGCCGAACTCGATGCGCGACTGCCAGTCGGCGGGTGCGGCGCGGAGCGTTCCCGCGCCGAAGCAAAGCAAGGCCGCAAGCGCCAAGGCCGAGCGTTGCGGTAGCGGTCGCAGCGTAGTCTTCATCGCAACGAGACTACGCCGCTTGCGCGGCCGATGCGAAGATCGCCGCGTGCGGCGGCAGGCGCATGCGGCCATGCTCGAGTCGACCGGCGAGCGGACCCGGCGCCTCGATCTGCTGCAGGCGCAGGCCGGCCGGAGCCGGCAGGTCGAGTTCACGGGGGCCGAGATTCAGTGCGACGAAGAGCGTTTGCGTCGCATGCGTGCGCGTGAAGGCGAGCACGGGCTCGGGCGCGTCGATGAATTCAATGCTGCCGTCGCGCAACGCGGGCTGCGTCTTTCGCCAGCGCAGGAACGCGCGGAAACCGTTGAGCGTCGAGGAAGGATCCCGTTCCTGGCGCGAAACCGACAGCGGATGGTGCTCCGCCGGCACCGGCAGCCACGGCTGTCCCGAACTGAAAGCGGCGTGGTCGCCGCCATCCCAGGGCATCGGCGTGCGGCAGCCGTCGCGGCCCTTGAAGTTGGGCCAGAAGGCGATGCCGTAGGGGTCACGCAGCTGCGAGAACGGCACTTCGGCCTCGGTGAGTCCGAGTTCCTCGCCCTGGTAGATGCAGGCCGTACCGCGCAGCGAACAAACCAGCGCTGCGAGCAACTTGGCCAGGGCGGGCGAGGCGGCGCCGTTGCCCCAGCGCGTGAGCACGCGTTCAACATCGTGGTTGGAGATCGCCCAACACGGCCAGCCTTCGCCGATCTTCGCTTCGAGCGCCTCGACTGTGCGGCGGATGTAGGCGGCCGAAAAGTCGTTGCTGAGCAGCTCGAAGCTGTAGCCCATGTGCAGGCGGCGGCCGCGCGTATATTCGGCCATCGTCGACAGCGAGTCTTCCGACGAGATCTCGCCGAGCAGCGCCACGTCGTCGTAACGGTCGGCGAGGCGGCGCAGTTCCTCGAGGAAGCGGACGTTCTCCGGCTGCGTGTTGTTGTAATAGTGATACTGAAACGCGTACGGATTGTCCGGCGAGAAGCCGCGCCCGACGCGCTCGGCAGCGGGTTTCGGCGGGTTGTCGCGCAGGTTCGCGTCGTGGAAGCAGAAATTGATCGCGTCGAGGCGGAACGCGTCGACGCCCTTGTCGAGCCAAAACTTGACGTTGTCCAACGTCGCCGCCCGAACAGCGGCGTTGTGGAAGTTGAGGTCGGGCTGGGCCGCGAGGAAGTTGTGCAGGTAGTACTGGCTGCGCCGGGGCTCCCAGCGCCAGGCCACGCCGCCGAAGATCGACAGCCAGTTGTTCGGTGGGGTGCCGTCGTCGCGCGCGTTGGCCCAGACGTACCAATCGGCCTTGGGATTCGTGCGGTCTTCGCGACTTTCATGGAACCAGTCGTGCGCCGCCGAGGTGTGGCTCAGCACCTGGTCGATCATCACCTTGAGTCCGAGACCATGCGCCTTCGCGAGCAGGTTGTCGAAGTCGGCCATGCGGCCAAAAAGCGGGTCCACTTCGCGGTAGTCGGCGATGTCGTAGCCGAAGTCGGCCATCGGTGACTTGAAGAACGGCGATATCCAGATCGCATCGACGCCGAGCGACGCCACATAATCGAGGCGGTCGATGATGCCCGGCAGGTCGCCGACGCCGTCCCCGTTGGTGTCGAGGAAGCTGCGCGGGTAAATCTGATAGATGACGGCCCCGCGCCACCAACTCGAATCGGCCATGAAAACTCCCTCCCCAAACCCAGCGCGGTTCTCATTTCAGCGCTGCGTGAAAGCTTAACGGTTGGCGCGCGCGCGTGAACGGATGCGCATACGTATTCGATGCTTCGATGCGCTTCGATGCGGCGGCGTTGCCCGTGATGCGGGCCGATCGAAACGGGCGACGCGGGGATCGCGCCGTTGGCCGGGAGCGGAACCTTCCGCTGCTTTCTCTTGCCCGATTTCGACCCGCTCACTATCATTCACAGGTTGAATTCCCGCGTGTCCGAGATGGACGAGGCACTCACATCGGCGTCGGCTGGACCGATGCGGTTGCTGCTGATGCCGCATCGTTCGCTCACGCGCGCGGGCTTTTGGCTGTTTCTCGCGGCGCAAAGCGTCGCCGCAGGTGGTTTTGCCGGTCTGGCGGCCTGGCACGGGAACGTGTTTGCGCCGGCTTTCGCGGTGCTGGAATTGGGGATCGTGGCGTACTGCCTCGCCCGCGTCCGGCGGGCGAGTGCCAACGGCGAGATCATCACGCTGACGCCAACGGCGCTCGAAGTGACCCGCATGGGTCGGGCGCCCGCGACGGAGCGGTTTCAAACGTACTGGGTGCAGATCCGTCTGCAGCCGGGACGCTGGCACGGCTGGCCGAGCCGTCTGCTGTTGCGCTCCCACGGGCGCGAAGTGGAAATCGGCGCGTTTTTGAACGCGGCGGAGCGCGAGGAATTGGCGCTGCGTTTGTCGGCGATGCTGGCTGCTGCGAAGCGCCCGTCGCCGACGGAGACGGAATGAAAGCCGGGCGGGCCGGGATGGCGCGTTCGGGAACGATGGGATTCCAAGGTGAGATTGAAATGACGCAACGCCATAGCACGTTCCGATCGGCCAAGACGTTCGTCGCGGGCCTGCTCGTCGCAGGTTCGCAGGCCGCGCTCGCGGCATCGACGACGCCGCAGCGCTGGCAGCTGAACATGCATCCGGGTGTGACCCAGACCTCGCACGAGGCCTACAGCCTGCACATGCTCGCGTTCTGGATCTGCTGCGTGATCGGCCTGATCGTCTTCGGCGCGATGTTCATCGCGATGTTCCGCGACCGCAAGTCGAAAGGCGCCGTCGCCGCGACCTGGACGCACAACACGAAGGCCGAGATCGTCTGGACGGTCGTGCCGATCCTCATCCTCGTCGCGATGGCCGCGCCCGCGACGAACGTGCTGATCAACGAGGCCTATACCGACCAGTCGCAGATGACGGTCAAGGTGACCGGCTACCAGTGGAAGTGGGGCTACGAGTATCTCAACTGGGGCGACAAGCCCTACCACGTGCGCTTCATCTCGAAGCTCGACCGCGACAGCGACAAGACGCGTCAGCTCAGGTCGGGTCTCGATCCTTACGCGGTCAAGACCGACGGCGAGAACACCTACCTGCTCAACGTCGACCACGTTGTGGTGCTGCCGACCAAGACCAAGATCCGCTTCGTCATCACCGCCGACGACGTGATTCACTCGTGGTGGGTGCCGGCGCTCGGTTGGAAGTCCGACGCGATCCCCGGAATCATCAACGACACGTGGACCAACATCAGCGAGCCCGGCATTTATCGCGGCCAGTGCGCCGAGCTCTGCGGCCAGGACCACGGCTTCATGCCGATCGTCGTCAAGGCGATCCCGCCCGAGGAATTCAAGCAGTGGCTCGACGACCAGGAAGCGGCCGCGACGGCTCCCCCACCGGCGCCTCCCGCTGCCGCGCCAGCGAACACACCCGCACCGCCTGCCAATGCACCCGCGGCAGCCGCGCCGACGCCCGCAAAGGCCTAAGCGTTTTTTTGCAGAATTCGTAACGAGGTTCATCATGGCCAACCCCGCCGCTCACGCCGATCATCACGCCGATTCTCATCACGATGGCGCGCATGACGACCACGATCACAAGCCGACCGGCTTCCTCGATCGCTGGCTGTTCACGACCAATCACAAGGACATCGGCACGCTGTACCTGATCTTCGCGTTCACGATGGCGTGCATCGGCGCGGCGATGTCGGTGGTGATCCGCGCGGAGCTCATGAAGCCCGGCCTGCAGTTCGTGCAGCCGTACTTCTTCAACCAGATGACCACGCTGCACGCGCTCGTGATGATCTTCGGCGCGATCATGCCGGCGTTCGTCGGCCTCGCGAACTGGATGATCCCGATGCAGGTTGGCGCGCCCGACATGGCGCTGCCGCGCATGAACAACTGGTCGTTCTGGATCATGCCGTTCGCTTTCGCGATGCTGCTGGGAACGCTGTTCATGCCGGGCGGCGCGCCCGCCAGCGGCTGGACGATGTATCCGCCGCTCGCGTTGCAGGGCGGCGCGGCCGTGGCGTTCCTCGTGTTCTCGGTGCACATGATGGGCATCTCGTCGATCATGGGCGCGATCAACATCATCGCGACGATCCTCAACATGCGCGCGCCGGGCGTCGACCTGCTCAAGATGCCGCTGTTCACGTGGACCTGGCTCATCACGGCGTTCCTGCTGATCGCGGTGATGCCGGTACTCGCGGGCGCGGTGACGATGCTCTTGACCGACAAGTTCTTCGGCACGAGCTTCTTCAATGCGGCCGGCGGCGGCGACCCGGTGATGTTCCAGCACATCTTCTGGTTCTTCGGTCACCCCGAGGTCTACATCATGATTCTGCCGGCGTTCGGCATCGTGTCGGAGATCATCCCGACCTTCAGCCGCAAGCCGCTGTTCGGTTACCAGGCGATGGTCTACGCGGTCGCCTCGATCGCGTTCCTGTCGTTCATCGTCTGGGCGCACCACATGTTCACCGTCGGCATGCCGCTCGGCGGGGAACTGTTCTTCATGTATTCGACGATGCTGATCGCGATCCCGACCGGCGTGAAGGTGTTCAACTGGGTATCGACGATGTGGCGCGGCTCGATCACGTTCGAGACGCCGATGCTGTGGGCGATCGGTTTCGTCATCCTGTTCACGATCGGTGGCTTCTCGGGCCTCATGCTCGCGCTCGTCCCGGCTGACTTCCAGTATCACGACACCTATTTCGTCGTCGCCCACTTCCACTACGTGCTCGTGACCGGCGCGATCTTCTCGATCATCGCGGCGATCTACTACTGGTGGCCGAAGTGGACCGGCAAGATGTACTCCGAGAAGCTCGGCAAATTCCACTTCTGGTGGACGATGGTGTTCGTCAACCTGACGTTCTTCCCGCAGCACTTCCTCGGCCTCGCGGGCATGCCGCGCCGCATTCCCGACTACAACGTCGCGTTCGCGGACTGGAACTTCGTCAGCTCGATCGGCGCGTTCGGCATGTTCGTCACGCCTTGGCTCATGATCTACATCTTTGCGACGGCGAAAAAGTCCGGCGCGCCCGCAACCTCGCGCGTGTGGGAAGGCGCACACGGTCTCGAGTGGGAAGTGCCGTCGCCGGCGCCATATCACACCTTCGCAACGCCGCCCGACATCAAGCCGGGCATGCTCGCGCACGGTGATGTCACCCACTGAACCAAATATCGTCATCCCGGCGAAAGCCGCGATCCAGTGTCTTTGCGCCAAGGCGCCAAGGCACGAGGCAAGCCGCTGGATTCCGGCTTGCGCCGGAATGACGAGCAAAATATGAAAACGTCCGTCGTCAAAGCCAATCTCGACCAGCGCCGCGCCGCCGCGCGACGGACGGCCTGGATCGTGGCGATCATCGCGGCGGTGATTTTCCTGCTGTTTTTCGCACAAGCACTCTCCCATTGAGCATGAACGAACAGGCCCCCCGTCCCGACGTCGCCGCGCCCACAGCCCGGCAGCGGAACTGGCGCATCCTGCGCATCGCGCTGATCGTCTGCGTGGCGTCGTTCCTGTTCGGCTTCCGCGTGATGCCGCCGATCTATCGCATCGCCTGTGAGCACGTGTTCGGCATTCGCTTCGAGAACAAGCCGGCGGACGCGGGCAAGGTGGCGGGCTTCGCGGAAGACGACAAGCGTCTCGTCGAGGTGCAGTTCGTCGGCAGCGTCAACAGCGCGCTGAAGTGGCAGTTCGCGCCCGAGAAGATGATGATGAAGGTGCATCCGGGCGTGCTCACCGAGGCCTGGTTCGATGCGCGCAACATGATGCCGGGCACGATCGTCGGCAACGCGGTGCCGAGCATCGCGCCGGGCCGCGCGTCGCTGTACTTCAACAAGACCGAATGCTTCTGCTTCACCGAGCAGACGCTCGCGGCCGGCGAGGCGCGGCGCATGCCCGTGCGTTTCATCGTCGACCCGAAACTGCCGGCCGATATTTCGACCCTGACCTTGTCGTATACTTTCTACAACAACGAACTGGCGACCAAGCGCGTCGCGGCACAAGCTGCGGCGGGTACGCCCGCATCGTGAACACCGAAACGGGCGATCACTCGTGATCGCTGGCGAAGAATTCGCGGCCCGAAGCCGCACTCATTGAAAACACAGCGTTTTTTACAGGACATCGTTATGGCAGCAGCAGGCGGTTATTACGTCCCCCACGGCACGAAGTGGCCGATTGTCGGCTCGTTCGGCATGCTGTTCACGCTGGGCGGCGCAGCGCTGTGGCTCAACGAAGTCGAGGCCGGCAAGCTGATCATGTCGGTCGGCGTGGCGACGATCATCTTCATGGTGTTCGGCTGGTTCGGCACGGTCATCCGCGAATCGGTCGGCGGCCTGTTCAACAAGCAGGTCGACACGTCGTTCCGCATGGGAATGATGTGGTTCATCTTCTCGGAAGTGATGTTCTTCGCCGCGTTCTTCGGCGCGCTGTTCTACGCGCGCTCGCTGTCGGTGCCGTGGATCGGTGGCGAAGGCGACGGCGCGCTGACCAATTTCTTCCTGTGGAAAGGCTACGCGCCGGCCTGGCCGACGAACGGCCCCGCCCAGATCGGCGGCGCGTTCGAGACGATGCCTGCCTGGGGCGTGCCGCTGCTCAACACGCTAATCCTGCTGTCGTCGGGCGTCACGATCACGATCGCCCACCACGCGCTGCGCGCGGGCCATCGCAAGAACCTGCTCGTGTTCCTGGGCCTGACTGTGCTGCTCGGCGCAACGTTCCTCTGGTACCAGGCGCACGAGTACATGGAGGCCTACACCGAGCTCAACCTCACGCTCGGCAGCGGCGTCTACGGCTCGACCTTCTTCATGCTGACGGGTTTCCACGGCCTGCACGTGACGCTGGGCACGATCATGCTGATCGTCATCTGGTTCCGCTGTGCGAAGGGGCATTTCGACCGCGACCATCACTTCGGCTTCGAAGCGGTCGCCTGGTACTGGCACTTCGTCGACGTGGTGTGGCTCGGCCTGTTCCTGTTCGTATACGTGCTGTAACCCGAACGTACCGTAGAAGCGGCTGCGACGCGCGAATTTGCGGATGACCGTCGAAGGCGGTCATCCAATGGACCCGGCGAGATGCGCGCGATGTCTGTGACTCAGTGTCCGAGGTCGTGCGGCTTGATGATGCCGAGCCAGATGCCGAGTATCACGAGCAGGATCAGCAGCACCGAGAGACCGATGCGACGCGTCAGCGCCTTGACGGTGCGATCGCTCTGACCCTTGTCGGTCATCATGTAGTACAGCCCGGCGCCCAGGTTGTACACGATGACGATCAGAAATGCGACGATGATGAGTTGGGTCATGCGAGAAGTCTGCTCCGTCGCGTGTATAGGAAACGTGAAAAATTATAGCTCGCCCAGTCAGGGCGGGCGACGGCCGCTGCGAGCATGAGCACGCGACGCTGGCGACGCCCGTCATGGTGGAGCGTGCTGCTGACGCTCGCAGCGATGGCGCTGTTCGCACGACTCGGCCTGTGGCAGCTCGACCGTGCCGACGAAGCGCAGCGCCTCGCTACCGCCTTCGCCGCCGCACCCGGCGCCGAGCCGGTCGATCTGATCGCACCGTCGGCTGCGCCGACGCCTGCGAACCATGCGCATGCGCGCGTGCGCGGTCGGTTCGTCGCAGATCGAGGCTACCTGCGTGACGAACAGATGCGCGAGGGCCGACTCGGTGTCGAGGCTTACGCCGTATTCGCCGTGAACGGTGCGAGTGGTAGCGGTGCGTGGCTGCTCGTCGATCGTGGCTGGATTGCGAAGGTTCAACCGGATGGCGCGCACACGCCGCTGCCGGTCATGTCCGACGGAGAGGTCGAGCTGCGCGGCATCTACGCCCCATTTCCTGGCAATGGATTGCGCGTCGGCGGCAACGCGCTGCCGAGGCAGACGGCATGGCCCAAGCTGACGCTCGCGATCGACGCGGACGAGATCGCCGCCGACCTTGGGCATCCGTTGTTGCCGGGCGTGTTGTTGCTCGACGCCGACGCGGCCTCGGGTTTCGTACGAAGCTGGCAGCCGACCGCGATGCCTCCCGAGCGCCATCGCGGCTACGCGCTGCAGTGGTTCGGGTTTGCGATCGCGGCGCTAGCGATTTTTGCTTTGCTGCATTTTAGAAAAGTGGAAACCTGACGTGGTCAACGAGAAAGACACACCTTCCGGCGCAGTACGGCGCAAAAATCGCGTGATGCTGATCGGCATCTTCGCGGTATTCATCGGCCCGATGCTCGTTGCAGCAATGCTGAGCTGGAGCGGCTGGCGTCCCGCGGGTTCGAAGGCCTACGGCACGCTGATCGATCCGCCGCGCGACGTGAGCCGGGCCGCCGTCACGCTCGCGAACGGCGAGAAGTTCGTCTGGCGCAACCCGCAGTGGCAGTGGACGCTGCTCGCGCTGTCGGGCTCGACCTGCGCCGAACAATGCCGTGCGGCGCTCGCGGATGTGCTGCGCATGCGCGCGACGCTCGGGCGCAACGCCACCCGCCTGCGCGTGCTCTATGTCGGCGCGCCGCTGCCGGCGGAAGCGCTCGCGCAGCTCGCGCCTCTGCAGCAGGGTGGCGATGACGCCGCGACGTTCACCCCGTGGCGCGCGCAGGGCGACGACACGCTCGCGCTCGCGCTGGTCGATCCGGGCGGCTTGCTCATGATGTCGTACCCGCAAGGTTTCGACGTCGGTGGCGTGCGCCGGGATCTGCCCAAGGTCGTGCAATAGGTCGTGGCCGCGCCGCGACCCTATTTTGGGCGGTCGCGCGATGTCGACCGCCTTGTCGTTCGAGGAGTCGGCGCATCCGGTCGCCGTCGAAATCGTTTCGTGTCACTCCGTACAAGTTCGCGTCAACAGGTTCCGTCATGACATTGAACAGCACCGCCACAATCGCGCGTCTCGCCTGGATCGCGGCGGCATTCGCGCTGCTCGTGATCGTGTTTGGCGCGTTCGTGCGTCTATCGAGCGCGGGACTCTCCTGCCCGGACTGGCCGACCTGCTACGGCAAGATCACGTGGCCGACGCACGAACACGACATCGCCGCCGCGAATGCCGCGTTTCCCGATCGTCCGGTCGAATCCGACAAGGCCTGGCGCGAGCAGGTGCATCGCATCCTCGTCGGCGGCCTCGGGCTGCTCACGTTCGCGCTCGCGGGTCTGGCGTGGTGGCGCCGCCGCGATCTCGGCGCGCTGACCTGGGTGCCGATCTCCGCGGCGGGCCTGATCTTCTTCCAGGCGGCGCTCGGCGCCTGGACGGTCAGCATGAAGCTGCTGCCTGTGGTCGTCACCGCCCACCTGCTCGGCGGCATCGGCATGTTCGCGCTGCTCGTGTTCACGGCGCTGCGGCTCAGCGTCCCGGCGGCGCCACAAGACGCCGCTTTCTGCGCCGAAGACAGGGAGCGCCTGCGCAGGCTTACGATCATCGGCATCGGCCTCGTCGCCGTGCAGATCGCGCTTGGCGGTTGGACCTCGACGAACTACGCGGCGCTCGCTTGCGGTCTCGATTTCCCGAGCTGTCTAGGCCAGTGGTGGCCGCCGCAGGCCGACTTCCGCGAGGGTTTCGTGCTCTGGCGCGGCATCGGCGTCAACTACGAGGGCGGCGTGCTCGACGGCAGCGCGCGCATCGCGATCCAGCTCGTGCATCGCATCGGTGCGGTAGTGGTGTTCGGACACGTCGCGTTCGCGATCGTGCGTCGCGGCTTGCGCTACGCTCAGACACGCGCGTTCGCGATATTCGTCGCGCTCGCGTTGGTCCTGCAGGTCGCGCTCGGCATCGCCAACGTCAAGTTGGGCTTGCCGCTGCCGCTTGCGACCGCGCACAACGGCGGCGCCGCGCTGCTGCTGTTCGCGTTGCTCGCCTTGTTCGTTCGCGTGCGTACCCAGGAGCAGAAATGACGCTTTTTCGTTTTCGCCGACGACCGCCGCGAGCGCCGAAGCAACGCAGATTTCAGCGCATTGGCGAGTCCGAAAGGGCAGTCGCGCGGTGACCGCCTCCGACGATGGCGATGCAACGGCGCGGTCGGCACCGCCCTTGCGAAAGCCCCGTTAAACCCTCACGCTTCCTCTTCATGTCCTCGACGTTCAACCAGTATCTCGAACTGACCAAGCCGCGCGTCGTCGCGCTGATCGTCTTCACGGCGATCATCGGCATGTTCCTCGCCGTGCCGGGATGGCCGCCGCTGCGCGAGTCTGTCGCGGGATTCATCGGCATCTGGTTGGCCGCAGCGTCGGCCGCGGCGATCAATCACCTGATCGACCAGCGCATCGATCGCGTGATGGCGCGCACGTCGAATCGACCGCTCGCGACGGGCGCGCTCACGTCGACGCAGGTGCTGACGTTCGCGATTGCTCTCGGCGCTGCGTCGATGGCGATCCTCATCGCGCTCGTCAATCCGCTGACGGCGGCGCTCACGTTCGCTTCGATGATCGGCTACGCGATCGTCTACACGGCGTGGCTCAAGCGAGCGACGCCGCAGAACATCGTGATCGGCGGCGTCGCGGGTGCCGCGCCGCCGATGCTCGGCTGGACCGCAGTGACCGGCCACCTGCATCCGTATGCGCTGTTGCTCGTTCTGATCATCTTCGTCTGGACGCCGCCGCACTTCTGGGCGCTCGCGATCTTCCGTCGCGACGACTACTCGCGCGCGCAGGTGCCGATGCTGCCGGTGACGCACGGCGTCGTCTACACGCGCTGGCACGTCCTCTACTACACGATCCTGTTGCTGATCGTGAGCGTGTTGCCGTACCTCACCGGCATGAGCGGGTTGTTCTATCTCGGCGGTGCGCTCGTGCTCGGCGCGGGCTTCCTTTACTACGCGATCGTTCTGCTCAACCCGCCGGGCGAACGCTTTGCGATGAAGGTGTTCAATTATTCGATCATCTATTTGATGGCGCTGTTCGCGTTCCTGCTCGTCGATCACTACATCGACACGCCGGTGTTGCATCGCACCGCGATGCCGCTGGAACGCATCGGTTGAACCCGGCGGCCGTGCGTCGTCCTGGCGTGAGTGAATTGCGCTAGCATCTTCGCCTCGAGTATCGCTGGGGGCGGGTCATGCATATCGGTCGTTGGCAGCAGTTCGTCGCCGCGTTGTTCGTCGTGTCGTTCCTCGCAGTTGCGCCGCCGCAGGCGCATGCGGACGATGCGGTCGCCTCTGGCTATGTGGTGCAGCTGCCCGCGTCGGCGAAGGGCAGCCAGCAGGGCCGCCTCATGCTGCTGTTCTCGAAGGACTTCTCCGAAGAGCCGCGCAACCAGGTCGATCACACACTGGGCTCGCAGGTCGCGTTCGGCATGAACGTGAAAGACTGGAAACCCGGCACGACGGTCGCGATAGCCGCCACCGCCGACGGCTATCCGGTGCTGCGTGTGGCCGATCTGCCCGCGGGCACCTACAACGTGCAGGGGTTGCTCAACCGCTACGAGACCTTCCACCTCGCCGACGGCCGTGTGCTCGACCTGCCGCCCGACCAGGGCGAGGGCCAGCACTGGAACCTCAAGCCCGGCAACTTCTACTCGAAGCCGCAGAGGGTCACGGTCGCCGCGGGCGGAAAAGTCGAGGGCGGCGCGACGCTGACGATCGCGATCGATCAAATTGTCGCGCCGATCAAACCGCCCGCCGACACGAAATACGTCCGCCACATCCGCATCCAGAGCGCTTTGCTGTCGAAGTTCTGGGGTCGGCCGATGTTTCTCTCTGCCGCGGTGCTCGTGCCCGAGGGATTCGACGAACATCCGAAATCGAAATTCCCGCTCGTCATCTTCCACGACCATTTCGTGCCGGACTTCGACGGCTTCCGCACGCAGCCGCCCGATCCGAACCTCAAGCCAGACTTCAGCGAGCGCTTCCATCTCGCCGGCTACAACCGCATCCAGCAGGACGAGGCGTACAAGTTCTACCAGCAGTGGATCGGCAAGGACTTCCCGCGCGTCCTCATCGTCAAGCTGCAGCACGCGAATCCTTACTACGACGACTCGTACGCGGTCGATTCGGCCAATGTCGGCCCCTACGGCAGCGCAATCGAGAAGGAACTCATTCCCGCGATCGAGAAGAAATTCCGTGCGCTCGGCACGGGCTGGTCGCGCTTCGTGTACGGCGGTTCGACCGGCGGCTGGGAAGCGCTCGCGGTGCAGATATTCAATCCCGACTTCTACAACGGCGCGTTCGGCGCGTGTCCCGATCCCGTCGACTTTCACGCCTACACGCACATCAATCTTTACGACGACAAGAACGCGGTCTATCTCGACGGCCCGAACAAACGCATCGCCCAGCCCGCGATGCGCGACTATCTCGGCCGCACGATCTGGTCCATGCCCGACGCGATGGCGTATGAACTCATGCTCGGCAGCGACGGCCGCTCGACCGAACAGTGGGACATCTGGCAGGCCGTCTATTCGCCGGTCGGTGCCGATGGCTATCCGAAGCCGATCTTCGACAAGCGCACGGGCGTCATCGATCACGACGTCGCCGCATACTGGCGCGATCACTGGGACCTCACCGAGTATCTCAGGCGCAACTGGAAGACGATCGGCGAGAAGCTGCGCGGCAAGCTGCACATCTATGTCGGCCTGTCCGACAACTACTTCCTCAACGACGCGGTGTATCGCATCCAGGACGCGCTCGAGGGCTTCCGCGATCCCGCGTACGAAGGCGAGATCGCCTACGGCGCGCGCGACGAGCATTGCTGGAATGGCGACCCGCGCACGCCGAACGCGTACTCACGCCTGCGCTACAACACGATGTACCTGCCGAAGATCGTCGAGCGCATCGAGAAGACGGCGCCGAAAGGAGCCGACCTCACTAGTTGGCGGTATTGAGGTCCTCGTCGGCAGGCGAGCCCGGCTCCTGCGCGGTCGCGGGAGCAGTCAATGCGTAGCGTTGCGCGAGTACGGCGCAGACCATCAGCTGGATCTGGTGAAACACCATGAGCGGCAGGACTATCGTGCCGACCACCGAACTCGCGAACAGGACGTTCGCCATCGGCACGCCGCTCGCGAGGCTCTTCTTCGATCCGCAGAACAGGATCGTGATGCGGTCCTCGCGTGAAAAACCGAAGCGCTTGCCGAACTGATCGGTCGCGAACAACGCGATCGCCAGCAACAGACAACTGAACAGCGCGAGCAGGATCAGCGCACCCGCGGACACCTGATGCCAGAGGCCTTCGACGACTGCCGCGCTGAACGCCGTGTAGACAACGAGCAGGATCGAGCCCCGGTCGACGGTATTGACGAGCAATCGATGCCGCGCGATGAATCCGCCGATGAAGCCGCGCGCGATTTGACCGGCGACGAACGGCACGAACAGCTGCAGCACGATGTCGCCGATCTTGTCCATCGCGCCCGTCGAGCCGGACGCCGCGCCCTGCACGGGGATGAGCGCGCTCACGAGCAGCGGCGTCAGCACGATGCCGATCAAGCTCGAGAACGAGGCGCTGCACACCGCGGCAGGAACGTTGCCGCGCGCGATGGAGGTGAAGGCGATCGACGACTGCACGGTCGAGGGCAGGGTGCAGAGGAAGACCAGTCCGAGCGCGAGCTGCGTGCCGATCAGCGGTTCCGCAAGCGGGCGCAGCGCGATGCCGAGCAGCGGGAACATCGCGAACGTGCACAGAAACACCAGCAGGTGCAGGCGCCAATGGGTGAGCCCGGCGATGATCGCTTCGCGCGACAATTTCGCGCCGTGGAGGAAGAACAGCAGCGCAATCGCCACGTACGTGACGATCGCGAACACGCGTGCTGCTTCGCCGCGGCACGGAAGCAGGCTCGCGATGATCACGGTAACTATCAGGGCGATCGTGAAGCGGTCGAACAGCAGCATGAGCATCTGTTTCACGGATCGTTACCCGCAGAATCGTCCAGCCGCCATTCTGCCGCAAGCGACGTGAAGAACGGACGAAGTCGTCGTTGCGCAAGCCGGCTATAATTGGCCGGGGAAAGACTTGGGGGAGCGGCATGGGAAGCGCGTTGGGACACCTGCGGCGCAATGCCGGGTTTTCGATCCGGATGGTGCTGAGCGGGATACTGGCCTTGTCGATACTGATCGGCTGGACGCTCTATCACGCCAATTTCGTCGTCGGACGCACGCTGATGCTCGCGTTTCCCGACTGGGAAGTGACCTACCGCAGCGCCTGGCCTGTCCTGACTGGCGGCGCCGTTGCCAGAGACGTCACGCTGATCCCGCGGAATGGCGAGGAAGCGGGCACGATTCGGTTCGCGAAACTGAGCATCGACGTGCCGTTCCTCGAATACTACATCAGCGGCTTCAGCCGTCGCCGGGGCGCGTTGCTCAATGCGATCCAGGACCTGCGCCTTGAACTCGAAGACGGCCACGGCACCCTGACCGAACCCTTCACCGACGAGCTGTCCCCGTTCGGCAACTTCACAGGTGCGCCGTTCGAAGCCGAAGGCTGCGTCAACGACACGATGTGGCTGCAGAAGGAAGTCGGCGAGATGGGCCTCCCTTCGCGCGGTGTCAACCTCATGATCGCGTTCAACTCGGAAGGCAGGCACCTCGTCAAGTCGCAGTCCCTGTCCGCGCCCGGCGTCGGCAGCGTGTACCTTCGGCGCGAGCTGATCAAGCACGACAAATTCTCGTTGTTCAGCCTGATCGAGAGCGGGCTCAGCGAAGTTGCTTCGGACGAATGGCACGTCAAGGATCAGGGCTTCGTCGCCGCACGCAACCGGCATTGCGCGCTCACCGACAAGATCAGCGAGGATGAATTCGTCAATCGACATATGGCGAGTGTCAAAAGGCTGTTCGAATCGGAAGGCGTCGCGATGACGCCGGAGATCGAAGACGCCTATCGCGCCTATGCGAGCAAGGGTGGCGGCCTCGACCTGACCGCAAAATACGATCCGCCGATCAGCGCGCTCAAGGATGCGAACAAGGACTTCATCGACATCCTGGCGCGTGTGCAGGGCAAGCTCACGGTCGCCGGCAAGACACAGGCGCTCGCGCTCGTTCCGGTCACCGCGCGGCCGCTGCCGGAGAACGAAGCGATATCGACCTTCGCGCTCGTCGAGCGCGAGGCCGGACGCCCGATTGCCGCCGCACCGGCCAAGCCTGCGCCTGTCGACACCGCGGCAAGCGAACGCATCGACGTGACCGTGACCGCGCCGCCGGGCAGCAAGAAGGGCGCGCCGGCGCCCGTCGCGCCGCCTCCGCCTGTCGAAGTCGCGTCGGTCGTGCCCGAGAGCGATGCCGAGGGTGCGATCACTCAGTACGCCGACCTTTCGAACTATCTCGGCAAGCGCCTCATCGTGCATGTTCAGGGTCGCCCGCCCGCGCGCGTCGAACTGCTGCGCGTCGTCGAGGGCGGCATTCTCGTGCGTCGACACATGCCGGGCGGCGATGTCGACTACGTCCTCGACCGCAACCATTTCGAATACGCCAAGCCCTAGCCCGTCATCCTGCCGGCATTCCCCTTTGCGGCGCCCGGCGATAAGCTGGGCGTCGCGAACAACGAAGGAGGCCGGCCATGACCAGCGTCTACGATTTCAGCGCGAAAAGCATCGACGGCGAGAACGAGTCGTTGGGCAAGTACAAGGGCAAGACGATGTTGATCGTCAATGTCGCGAGCAAGTGCGGATTCACACCGCAATACACCGGGCTCGAGGCGCTGTACGAGAAGTTCAAGGACAAGGGCGTCGTCGTACTCGGATTCCCCTGCGACCAGTTCGGCCATCAGGAACCCGGCGACGAGGCGGAGATCAAGAACTTCTGCTCGCTCAACTACGACGTGAAGTTTCCACTGTTCGCGAAGATCGAGGTGAATGGCGCGAACACGCATCCGCTGTACAAGTATCTCAAGAGCGAGGCCAAAGGCCTGCTCGGCAGCGAGTCGATCAAGTGGAATTTCACGAAGTTTCTCGTCGACAAGGACGGCAAGGTACTCGCGCGCTACGCGCCGACCGACACGCCGCAAAGCATCGAGAAGGATATCGCCGCGCTCGTCTGAGCAGCGCCGCCAGAGGGCGTGCTGAGAACGGCGTCGAATACATTCCCGCACTGCCATCGTCCCCGCGCTGCGGGGTCCTTTTGATCCCGCGCGCCGGGTGCAACACGACTGCGGCGCTTATGAAGTGTCCTGCGAAATCCCCCATGTCATCACCCAGCAGCGAATCCACCAGTTCCTCATCGATCAATGCGGCATCGATCAATGCGGCACCGATCAATGCGGCACCAATCAGTGCGCCACCCGTCACTGCCGCGCTCACGCGCCAGGACCTGAAAACGCTGTCGCTTGCTGCGCTCGGCGGCGCGCTCGAGTTCTACGACTTCATCATCTTTGGCTTTTTCGCAGCCGTGATGGCGCAGTTGTTCTTTCCAGCGGAAACCGCCGAGTGGCTGCGCCTGTTGCAGACCTGGGGCCTGTTCGCTGCGGGCTATTTCGCACGGCCAATCGGCGGCGTGGTCATGGCTCATTTCGGCGATCGCAGCGGACGCAAACGCATGTTCACGCTGAGCGTGTTCATGATGGCGATTCCGACGTTGCTGATGGGTCTGCTGCCTACCTACGCGAGCGTCGGTTATGCCGCGCCGCTCGCGCTGCTCGCGCTGCGCTTGGTGCAGGGCGCGGCGATCGGCGGCGAGGTGCCCGGCGCCTGGACGTTCGTCTCCGAACACGTGCCGCCGAACCGCGTCGGCTTTGCCTGCGGCACGCTGACGGCAGGACTCACGTTCGGCATCCTGTTCGGTTCGCTGATCGCTACTGCGGTCAACAAGAATCTCGGTCCTGCCGAAGTGCTCGCGTACGGCTGGCGCATTCCGTTCCTCGTCGGCGGCATATTCGGATTCTTCGCGGTGTTCCTGCGCCGCCTGCTCGCCGAGACGCCCGTGTTCGAGGAGATGCGCCGGCGCAACGAACTCGTCCGCGGCCTGCCGCTCAAGTCGGTGCTCGCCGGTCACGGTCGCGGGGTGGCTATCTCGATGCTGCTGACCTGGGTGCTCACCGCCGGCATCGTCGTCGTGATCCTCATGACGCCGACGCTGATTCAGAAGTTGTTCTCGATCGCGCCGGCCGATGCGCTCGCGGCCAATAGTCTGGCGACGCTCGGCCTCGCCATCGGCTGCGTCGTGTACGGAGTCGCCGCGGATCGTTTCGGCGCCGCGCGCGTTGTCGCGGTCGGCTGCGCGTTGCTGCTCGGCGCCGTCTACATGCTCTACCTGGGACTCGGTACGTCGCCGCAGTCGCTCGTGCCGCTGTATTCGCTCACGGGGTTCTTCGTCGGCGTCGTCGGCGTGATCCCGACCGTGCTCGTGCGCGCGTTCCCGCCCGCGGTGCGGTTCTCGGGCATCTCGTTCGCTTACAACGTCGCCTACGCGATCTTCGGCGGCCTCACGCCGCTGTTCGTGCAGTTGTGGCTCAAGACCCAGCCGCTCGCACCCGCGCACTACGTCGCCGCGCTCTGTGTCGTCGGCGTCGTCGTCGCGCTCGTTACGGGCCCGCAGCGCGCGGCGTCCGCACCATCTTCTGCATGAGGTGTTCGAGCACACCGGCCGCATCGGCGCAGCGGCCCGTGTGCACGGGCGATGTCTGAATCAGTGCGCTGCGCGGCGCGGTCAGCCAGTCGAAGCGTTCACGCCGGGACAGCGCGCCGAGCGGACCGGCCGCCTTGCCGCCCGCACAGATCGCCGGAATCGTCGCGAGGTGGCCGCGTATCGTCTCGATGTCGAGCGTCGGATCGAGCGCGCGCAGGCGCGCCTCGTCGAGCTCGAAACGCGCCTCGAGGAAACCGCTGTCCTGGCACGCGACGATGACGCCGACGTTGACGAATTCCTCGCGGTCGACCCGCGGCACGACGCGGATCACGGCGTAGTCGTAGGTGGCATGCATGTCAGGCCCCTCCGCGTGCGCGCAGCGCCTCGGCGACGAACGCGCGTGGCGCCGCGAGCCGTAGCGTCAGGTATTCGGCGTAGGCGGCGCGATGCGCGGCCGCATCCGCGAGCTTGCCGTCGACGAGCGGCCCATCGGCTGCAAGCCACGTATCCGGGATCAGCGCGACGATACCGGCGAGCAGACGCGGCGTGAGTTTCGCCGCGAGTTCGGCGTCCACTTTTTCGAGCGCCGATGCGGCGGGCAGGAGGACATGGTCCTTGATCTGCGCAAACGGCCGCGTGGCACGCGCGCGATAGTCGTTCCAGTCGTGATGGAAGTACAGCGCGGCGCCGTGGTCGATCAGGCGCAGCCGGCGATGCCAGATCAGCATGTTGGCGTTACGCGCAGTGCGATCGACGTTGCTGACGTAGGCATCGAACCAGACGATGCGCGAGGCAAGGTCGGCATCGGGTTCGCGCAGCGCGGCGCTGTCGACAAGCGGGTCGAACGTCACCGATCCGGGCAAGTAGTCGAGCGCCAGGTTCAACCCGGCGCTCGCGCGAATCAGGTGCTGGATTTCAGCGTCGGGTTCGGTGCGGGCGAGCTCGCTATCGAGATCGACGAAGACGATCTCGGGCACTGCGAGGCCGAGTGCGCGGGCGATCTCGCCCGCAACGAGTTCCGCGATCAGCGCCTTCGCGCCCTGGCCCGCGCCGCGGAACTTGAGTACGTAGAGGCCGCTGTCGTCGGCCTCTACGATCGCCGGCAGCGAGCCGCCCTCGCGCAGCGGCGTGACGTAGCGGGTGGCAGTGACCGTGCGCAGGTTCATGCCGCGCATGATCCGCGATCGAGCGGGCCGGCGTCCAATGGCGCCGCGAATCGGCGCGCCAATTTGTGGTGCGCCGACTCTGCGGCGGCGTCGTCGATGGCGGGAAAGCCGGCATCTCGCCATAATCCGCCGATGAGCCAAGACAGCTACGACGCAATCATCATCGGCGGCGGCCACAACGGCCTCGTTTGCGCGACCTATCTCGCGAAAGCCGGCAACAAGGTCTGCGTGCTCGAGCGCCGCGGCGTGGTCGGCGGCGCGGCGGTCACCGAGGAATTCCATCCCGGGTTCCGCAACTCGGTGGCGGCCTACACGGTGTCGCTGCTGCAGCCGAAGGTAATTCGCGAGCTCGATCTCGCGGCGCACGGATTGAGCATCGTGCTGCGCAAGGCGAACAACTTCCTGCCGCGACCCGACGGCACCTACCTGCTCACCGGCGCGGGCCGGACCAAGCGCGAGGTGGCGAAGTTTTCCGTGCGCGACGCGGAGCGCCTCGAGGAGTACGAGCGCCGGCTCGACGTGATCGCCGACGTGCTGCGCGCGCTCGCGCTCGAGGCGCCGCCGAACGTCACGGACGCCGGCTGGTGGAAGGGCCTGCCCGAGCTGCTGCGTGCAGGCAAGCTCGGCAGTCGCCTGCACAAGCTCGGCGCGGACATGCGCACCGAGTTGCTCGACCTGTTCGCGATCTCCGCGGGCGAATACCTCGACCGCTTCTTCGAGAGCGAGCCGATCAAGGCGGTGCTCGGCTTCGACGGCATCGTCGGCAACTATGCGAGCCCATACTCGCCCGGCAGCGCCTATGTGCTGCTGCACCACGTGTTCGGCGAGGTCAACGGCATCAAGGGCGCGTGGGGCCACGCGATCGGCGGCATGGGCGCGATCACGCAGGCGATGGCGAAGTCGGCCGCGGCGGCCGGCGTCGAGATCAGATTGGGCGCGGGCGTGCGCGAGGTGATCGTCGAAAAATCCGGATCGGGACCGGCCAGGGCAGTCGGCGTCGTCGGCGAAGACGGCAAGACGCTGCGCGCGCGCGCGATCGTCGCCAACGTCAACCCGAAACTTCTCTACGAACGCCTGCTCGATCCGGCCGTCGTTCCGGCCGCCACGCGCGAGCGCATGGCGAACTGGCGTTGCGGTTCGGGAACGTTCCGCATGAATGTCGCGCTGTCGCGTTTGCCCGATTTCACCTGCCTGCCGACGACGACCGAACCGGGCGGCAGCGATCACATGACCGCCGGCATCATCATGGCGCCGAGTCTCGACTACATGGATCGGGCGTATCTCGACGCGCGTGCCCAGGGCTGGTCGAAGGAGCCCATCGTCGAGATGCTGATTCCGTCGACGCTCGACGACTCGCATGCGCCGAAGGGCCAGCACGTCGCAAGCCTGTTCTGTCAGCACGTCGCGCCGACGCTGTCCGACGGCTGCAGCTGGGACGACCACCGCGATGAGGTCGCCGACCTCATGATCGCGACGGTCGACCGCTATGCGCCTGGTTTTGCCGCTTCGGTCCTCGGCCGGCAGATCAAGTCGCCGCTCGATCTCGAGCGCGATTTCGGCCTCATCGGCGGCGACATCTTCCATGGTGCGCTGTCGCTCAACCAATTGTTCAGCGCGCGTCCGATGCTCGGCCAGGCCGGTTATCGCGGCGCGCTGCCGGGTCTGTATCTCTGCGGCGCGGGCACGCACCCGGGCGGTGGCGTGACCGGAGCGCCAGGGCATAACGCGGCGCAGGTGATTCGGACGGATTTACGCAAGCGCGCGTCCTGACTCCTCCGTACACTGGCGCTGACCGCGTTGGAATCGGGCGACCGCGGGCAGGCGCGACGTTGCGTGCGCACACATTCGCCCGGGCCCGTTTCTGAGCGAGGGGAACATGACGAAAACCAGTTTCTGGTCCGCGGTGGCGTGCCTTGCGCTGCTCGCCGGCTGCGCCGCTGCGCCGCCAAAAATAACGCGCGAGCAGGCGACGCGCGAGGTCGAGACGACCGAACGCGCGTTCGCGAAGACGATGGCCGATCGCGACCATGCGGCGTTCACGACGTTCCTCGCGGACGAGACCGTGTTCTTCGGCGGCAAAGAGCCCTTGAGGGGCAAGGCGGCCGTCGCGGCGGCGTGGAAGAAGTTTTACGAGAAACCCGATGCGCCGTTCTCCTGGGCGCCAGAGCACGTCGAGGTGCTCGAGTCGGGCACGCTCGCGCTGTCGACCGGCCCCGTGCGCGGGCCCGACGGCAAGATCTTCGCGACGTTCAATTCGATCTGGCGGCGCGAGCCGTCGGGCGTCTGGCGCATCGTCTTCGACAAGGGCAGCGACGTCTGCGAGGCGAAGTGATCGCCGGAACCATCCCGCGTTGACGAATCGATCGTCGCCAGCGCTTGCTTTATTGCGCAAGTGGCGCGTCAATGGCTGCGCCAGAGCGACCTGGCGCACGCAGAGCCGTTAAGCCATGAAGGTCCGCCGTCTTGCTGTCTGCGTGCTCGGCATCGTCGGCCTCGGCCTGGTAGGTGCGGCGACTGCGCAGCAGAGCGTCCTGTTCCCGACGAAAGACAAATCCGCTGAAATTCGGGCTGATCTCTACGGTGGTGGAACGCGCGGCGTGATCCTCGCTCACGGCGGCCGCTTCAACAAGGAAGGCTGGCGCAAGCAGGCCGATGCGATCGCCGCCTCCGGATTTCTCGTGCTCGCGATTCGTTTCCGCGGCGACGCGTCCAATCCCGACGGTTCGCCGAGCTCGGAAGGGTCGGACGCAGACAACGCCGCGGATGTACTCGCCGGCATCGCCTACCTTCGCAGCCGCGGCGCGAAGACGATCGCCGCAGTCGGCGCGAGCCTCGGTGGCGATGCGGTAGGGTTGGCAAATCGTGAGGCACCTGACAGCATCGACAGGATTGTGTTCCTCGGCTCGTCCGGTGGAGAATCGCCGGAGAAGCTGACCGGGCGAAAGCTATTCATCGTCGCCCGCGAAGACCGCAACTCCGCGGGTCCGAGGCTGCCGTTGATATCGGCGCGTTATGCCGAGGCGCGGCAGCCGAAAAAGATCGTCGTTGTCGAAGGAAAAGCGCACGCACAGTTTCTGTTCGACACCGACCAGGGGCAGCGCGTGTTGCAAGAAATCGTGCAGTTCCTGTCTGCACCGTAGAAATTTCTGTACATCGGGGATCCGTGATGGCCGAACCGGCAAGAAGTCGTGCGAACGAAGAGACGTGGCCGTCTGTGGGCGGCTCTCTGCCGCCACGCCTTGAAACGGTTCGCAGCACCGCGAGGTCGCGCCGATGACGGACGCGCCGCAAAATTCGAAATGGCGCGTGCTTTCGGCGAGCCTCGCCGGCACGACGATCGAATTCTTCGATTTTTACATCTACGCGACCGCCGCGGTGCTCGTGTTTCCGAAACTGTTCTTCCCGGCGAGCGATCCCACCTCGGCGACGCTGCAGTCGTTCGCGACATTTGCACTCGCGTTCTTCGCGCGGCCGATCGGCTCGGCCGTGTTCGGCCACTTCGGCGACCGCGTCGGCCGCAAGGCGACGCTCGTCGCCGCGCTGCTGACGATGGGCATCTCGACCGTCGTGATCGGCGTGCTGCCGACCTATGCCACGATCGGCATCACGGCGCCGCTGCTGCTCGCGCTGTGCCGCTTCGGCCAGGGCCTCGGTCTCGGCGGCGAATGGGGCGGGGCGGTGCTGCTCGCGACCGAGAACGCGCCGCCCGGCAAACGCGCGTGGTACGGCATGTTCCCGCAGCTCGGCGCGCCGCTGGGCTTTCTCTGCTCGAGCGGCATCTTCCTGCTGCTGAGCAACACGCTCACCGATGCGCAGTTCTTCGCGTTCGGCTGGCGCATTCCGTTCCTGCTGAGCGCGTTGCTCGTCGTCGTTGGCCTTTACGTGCGCCTGAAGCTGCAGGAGACGCCCGCGTTCGTGCGCGCGCTCGAAAAGAACGAGCGCGTGCGCCTGCCGATCGCAAGCGTGCTCGCGCGTCATCCGCTCGCGCTGTTGCTCGGCACGTTCGCGTGCCTGGCGACGTTCCTGCTGTTCTATCTCATGACGGTGTTCACGCTGAGCTGGGGCACGAGCGCGCTGAAGTATCCGCGCGGACTGTTCCTCATCCTGCAGATGGCGGGAATGCTCGCGTTCACTATCGCGATCCCGCTGTCCGCGATCGCGGCGGACCGCAAGGGCGCGCGCGCCGTACTGATCGCGGCGACGCTCGCGATCATCGCGTTCGGCGTGCTGTTCGCGCCGATGTTCGTCGCCGACAACGCGGGCGCCGTGCTGATCTTCCTCTCGCTCGGTTTGTTCCTGATGGGCCTCACCTACGGGCCGCTCGGCACCGCGCTCGCGGAAATGTTCCCGACCGCTGTGCGCTACACGGGCGCATCGCTCGCATTCAACCTCGCGGGCATTCTCGGTGCCTCGCTCGCTCCAGGTATTGCGACGTGGCTCGCGCGCGACTACGGGCTGCACTACGTCGGCTACTACCTGTCGGCCGCGGCGACGCTCACGTTGCTCGCGCTGCTCGGCATCGGCAGCAGGCGCGCGCACGACTGATTCGCGCGTTCGCCTCAGCGCTTGTCGAGATGGGCGCGCCGCGCGGCGACGTCGCTGAGTGCCGACCAGTCCAGATCGCCGTCGCCGTGGGCGAGCGCCTCGAGGAACGCGTCGCGCAGGACGCTGGCGGTTGGCATCGGCACCTGCGTGTCGTTCGCTGCCGCCAGCGTCAGGCTTGCATCCTTGTAGCCCAGCCTGAGCCCGAATCCGGCCGGCGAGAAACGCCGTTCCGCGATCAGGCTCGCGTAGTTCTTGTAGACCGGCGCGGCGAACAGCGTGCCCGTGATCACATCGAGGAAGTCGCGTGCCGCGACGCCGTACGCGCGAGTGAGCGTGGTCGCCTCGGCCATCGCCTCGATCGCCGAGGCGATCATGAAATTGCCGGCGATCTTGGCGATGTTCGCACGCTCGGGTGCCTCGCCGAGCGGCCACAGGCTCTGTCCGATCGCGTCGAGTTGGGGCCTGACGCGCTCGACTGCCGTAACCGCGCCTGCGACGAGCACGTGCAGCTTGCCCGCAGCGGCCGCGTCAGGCCGGCCGAACACGGGCGCGGAGACATAGTCGACGCCGCGCTCGTAATGGGAAGAGGCAAGTTCCTTCGCGAGCGCGACCGAGATCGTCGCGTGATTGACGTGCACGCCGCCGCGCGGCAGCGCATCGAGCGCGCCGTTGTCGTACAGCACCGCGCGCAACGCGCCATCGTCGGCGAGCATCGTGTGCAGCGTTCCGGTCGCCGCAGCGGCGGCAGCACTGTCCGCCGCCGTCGCGCCCGCGGAAACAAGTTCGTCGACGGCGCCGCGCGAACGGTTCCAGACGACGACTTCGTGTCCCGCCTTGATGAGCTGCGCCGCGATGCCCTTGCCCATGGCGCCGAGTCCGATAAATCCGATCTTCATGACGACCTCCGTTTGTCATCTGGCTCTACACCGTACGACTTGGGGGCCGAACGGGAAGCAGTCGGCAGCCAGGGTAATCGCCGGATCCGATTGCAGTTCAGAAGTGCGAAAATCAGCTCCGATCAAGTCTCGGCGATCACACCGGCGCCGCCAATCTCCGCGAGGACCCTTCAGGCCCTCACGCCACGATTCGCGAGCAACGTGCGCAACTCGTCCTTCTCGGCGTCGGCGATAGAACCTTCGCCTTGCCGCTTCATCAAATCATCGATGCGTTGTTGCACGGTTTGCCGGTCGAGCTGCGCGAGCGCGTCGAGAAATTCCATGCGCCAGGCATCCTCGCCACCCGGGAATTCCATGACCGCGAGCCTCTGCAGCGCTTTGACCTCGTCGCGTTCGGCGAAATGCTCGAGCACCGCGGCCGTGGAGATCTCGGGACGTGCACGCGACAAAGCGATCAGCTCGACGAGCAGCGGTATGCCCGGCTGGCGCAGCGTCGAAAAAAGATGCGGCGGTTCGATCGCCGAAGCGAACGCGGGGTTCTGCAGTAGCAGCGCGACTGCCGTGCGCACGAGCGTGCGTTCCGGTGGACGTGCAGGCTTGCGCGCGGGTTCGGCTGCCGGCGTGTCGACGCGCAGCTTCACGTTCGTCAGGCGGTCGAGCTCGCCGAGCATGAGGTCGCGGAACGCCCCATCGGGAATCTGCGCAAGCAGGGGCCGCGCGCGCTCCGCGAGGCGGGCTTTGCCGTCGAGGCTGCCGAGGTTGACGTCCTTGCCGAGCTCCGCGAAGAAGAACTCGCTCAGCGGCGTCGCCGATTTCAGGCGCTCCTCGAATCCGGATTGGCCCTCCGCGCGCACGAGCGAATCGGGGTCCTCGCCATCGGGCAGGAACAGGAAGAAGCCCTGGCGGCCGTCGCGCATGCGCGGCAGCACCGACTCGACCGCGCGCCATGCAGCCTGCCTGCCCGCGCGATCGCCGTCGAAGCAGAAGTACACGTCCGCGCAGTTGCGGAACAGCAGCTCGGCGTGGTCACGCGTCGTCGCGGTGCCGAGCGTCGCAACGGCCTGCGTGATGCCGTGCTGGAACAGCGCGATCACGTCCATGTAGCCTTCGACGACGATGAGGCGCGGGATCTTCGAATGCGCCTGCCGCACCTGCCACAGCGCGAACAGCTGCTGGCCCTTGTGGAACAGCGGCGTCTCGGGCGAGTTGAGGTATTTCGGACCCTCGCCCTTGTCCTTGCGCGTTTCCTGGCCGCGCGAGTCAGTGCTCGGCAAACCGTCGGCCGATTGTTCGGCGACATCCGCCGGCGCCGGCGCGCTCGCCGGTTTGCCGATGATGCGCCCGCCGAACGCGATCGTGCGCCCGCGCCGATCGGCGATCGGGAACATCACGCGGTCGCGGAAGCGATCGTACTTCTTGCCGCGTTCGCCGCTCGTCAGCATGCCGCCCTTCTCGAGCAGCGCGACGCGCTTGTCGTTCGTGCCGAGTGCGGACTTGAGCGCGTCCCATTGGTCCGGCGCGTAGCCGAGACCGAAACGCTCGATCGTCTGCGCATCGAGGCCGCGGTCGGCGAAATAGCGTCGCGCCGCCTCGCTCCGACCGAGTTCGCGCTGGTAGAACTTCGCGGCCGCGTCGAGCACCGTGTAGAGGTCGGTCGAATCCTCGCTCGGTCCGCGCTTCGCGCCGCCTTCGTACGGCACCTTGAGCCCGACGCGCGCGGCGAGATCCTCGACCGCGTCGGGAAACTCCATGCGGTCGTAGTCCATGAGGAACTTGATCGCACTGCCGTGCGCGCCGCAGCCGAAGCAGTGATAGAACTGCTTCGCGGGGCTCACCGTGAACGACGGCGAGCGTTCGTCATGGAACGGACAGCGCGCGGTCCAGTCGCGCCCGGCCTTGCGCAGCGGGACGCGCTGCTCGATCACGTCGACGATATCGACGCGGGCGAGCAGTTCATCGATGAATTGTTCGGGGATGCGGCCGGCCATGGGCCTAGTTTATCGCTGCGGCATGAACGCGAAGCGTCGCGTCAGCGGTCGATCGCGAGGTAATGCCGCTCGCCGGTCGCGGCGTCGACGTACACCGCGGTCAAGGCATTGGTCTCGGGGTCCACGAAGCGTTCGCCGGTGTCCGTCCAGCCCGGCTGGGGCCGGCCGCTGCCGATCGGCTTGTAGCGCCAGCGCTCGATCGCGAGCCCCACGAGCAGGAACAGCCCGCCGATCAACAGCTGCGGAATGAACACCATGAGCACGCCGCCGATGACGGCCGTGACGATACCGGCCAGGACGAGCAGGGCGCCGAGCGCGGAAACGATCAGCGCCATGGGCCGTTCAACCGGCGGGTTCGAGGACGACGGCGGTGCCATAGGCGACGATTTCGCTCATCGTCTGGCCTATTTCTGCCGAATCGAAACGCATCATGATGATGCCGTTCGCGCCCATCTTGGTTGCATTGGTCGTCAGGCGATCGATCGCGTGGCGGCGTGCTTCCTCGAGCATCTGCGTGTACTCGTGAATCTCGCCGCCGACGATCGAGCGCAGGCTCGCCATGAAGTTGCCGCCGATGCCGCGGCTGCGCACGACGACGCCGAACACCTGGCCCTTCGTCTGCTTGACCCGATAGCCTGCGACGTTCTCGGTTGTAACGATGATCATGTTCGCCTCCGTTTGGCCAAACGCATTCTGTCACGCGCGGGTTGCCGCATGCCAATCGGATCACGCGTGGCGGCGAAAAGGCGAAAATACAGGCTGGCGCTTCGCCTTTTGTCACGAAGTCGCGACAACCCTAGACTTGGAACATCCCGGACGGGAGCAGTACCGTGAATCGACTCAGCATTTTCGTCCTTCTGCTGCTGCAGGCAGCGACCGCGACGAGCGCGCCATGGCAGGAGGCCGATTTGTTCGTGCGCAACGCCACGATCGTGGACGTCGAGCACGCGCGAGCGATATCGGGCGGGTCGATCGCGATTCGCGATGGCGATATCGTCGCCGTCGGCCCTGACGCGGCGATGGCGCTCGAATGGTTCTCGGCGCACGAAATGGATGCGCGCGGCCGCTTCGTGATCCCGGGCCTGTGGGACATGCACATGCACCTTGGCGGCGGCCCGGACCTCGTCGAAGAGAACGCGGCGCTGCTGCCGCTCTACATCGCGAACGGCATCACGACGGTGCGCGATTGCTCCGGCGACCTCGCGGACCAGGTGCTCGCGTGGCGCGACGAAATCGCGGATGGCAGGTTGCTCGGGCCGACGCTGTATACGTCCGGCGCGAAACTCGAGGGGATCAATCCCGTATGGAAGGGCACGCTCGAGGTCGCCTCGAAGGCGGACGTCGACAAGGCGCTCGCACACGAGCGGGCGGTGCGCGTCGACTTCGTCAAAATCACCGACAACACGCTCGACCCGCAGTTGTTCCTCTACGCCGTGGCGCGGGCCAAGGCGCTCGGTTTTCGCACCTCGGCGCACATCCCGATGGCCGATACGGTCGAACAGGCGGCCGATGCGGGACTGAGCTCGATCGAGCATCTCGACTACGCGTTCAAGGCCGGCGCGAAGGACGAGGCGGCGATCTCGGCCGCGTTCGGCGCCGGCAAGATCGATCGCGCAGAGGCGAACCGCCGCATCGATGCCGATTTCGATCGTTTCGCGGCGATGAAGGCCTACCGCCGCTTTGCGGCGCAGGGCATCTACGTCACGCCGACGCTCAACATCAGCCGCGTTCTCGCGTACCTCGATCGCGACCGGCACGACACCGACGAAGCGCTCGCCTACATCGGTCCCAAGTTGATCAAGACCTACGACTGGCGCATCGAGCGGGCCGCGAAGGCGACGCCGGCCGAGGTGGCCGCCCGCCACGCCCACTACGAGAAGATGGCGGCGATCCTGCCGCTGCTGCAGAAGGCGGGCGTGCCGATCATGGCCGGCACCGATGCGGGCTTTCTCAACACGTACGACTACCCAGGATTCGGGCTGCATGACGAACTCGCATTGTTCGTGCAGAACGGGCTGTCGCCCGCGCAGGCGCTCGCGTCGGCGACGCGCAACGGCGCGGCCTGGTTCGGCAAGCTCGACCGCTACGGCGCGATCGGTCCCAAAAAGGCCGCCGATCTCGTCATTCTCACGCGCAACCCGCTCGAGGACATCGCGGCGACGCGTGCGATAGACGCAGTGATCCTGCGCGGCCGACTGTTCGATCGTGCGGCGCTCGACGGGATGCTGGCCGAGACGCGCGCCAAAGTCGCGGCGTGGAAGGCGGGTGAGAAGGGCGCCGAAACGCCAGCCCGGAAATGATCCGGGCCAAGTCGGCAATCAGCAGGAAACCGGCTGAGGGGGTCAGCCCAGCGCCGCGAGCTTGGCCTTGACGAGCTCGGACAGCTTGCCCATGTCGGTGCGGCCCGCGACCTTGGGCTTGACAAGGCCCATGACCTTGCCCATGTCCTTCGCGCTCGTGGCGCCGGCTTCGGCAACGGCGGCCGAGATCGCGGCATCGACCTCGGCGGCGCTCAGCTGCGCGGGCAGGTAGTGCTGGATCACGCCGACCTCGAACTTCTCCTTGTCGGCGAGATCCTGGCGGTTCGCGGCCTCGAACTGCTGGATCGAGTCGCGACGCTGCTTGAGCATTTTCTCGAGCACGGCGAGCACTTGTGCGTCGTCGAGCACGATGCGCTCGTCGACTTCGCGCTGCTTGATCGCCGCGTTGACGAGACGGATGACGCCGAGGCGATCCTTGTCGCCCGACTTCATCGCGGCCTTCATGTCTTCGGTGAGTTGGTTTTTCAGGCTCATGGCACAATGTTCCGTTCGGAAGGGCGGCAAAGAAATGCGTTCGAAAAGCGTTCGAGGTGCACCGGCGGCGCCGGCAGGTCGGCACCAGCGGCCGTGCGCCAGAAACGCAAAAAGCCGGTGTCGCTTGCGCAACACCGGCTCAGTGTCTTCAAATCCGGCCGATCGCTGGGTGCGAGGCCGGATTGGCGCGCTCAGTACAGGCGCTGACGCTTCGTCACGTCGCGCGACACACGGCGCAGATGGCGCTTCACCGCCGCGGCGGCCTTGCGCTTGCGCTCCTGGGTCGGCTTTTCGTAGAACTCGCGCTTGCGCGTTTCGGCCAGAACGCCGGCCTTCTCGCAGGTGCGCTTGAAACGGCGCAGGGCGAACTCGAAGGGCTCGTTCTCGCGGACTTTGACGCTAGGCATGGAAACTCCACATAATCCAATAGTTACCCGTTTTGGAACGGGCGAGCCGCATATTCTAACGTGAACGATCAAGTGATTGCAAACAATCAGGTTATCGCCCGGACGGGCCCGGTCCTCGGGGTCGAAACCTCCTGCGACGAGACCGGCGTGGCCGTGTTCGATCCGGCGCGGGGCCTGCTCGCGCACACGCTCTACAGCCAGATCAAGATGCACGCCGACTACGGCGGCGTCGTGCCCGAGCTCGCAAGCCGCGACCACGTACGCAAGCTGCTGCCGCTGATCCGCGAGACCCTGCGTTCGGCTGGCATGACGACGCGCGACCTCGGCGGCGTTGCCTACACGGCCGGTCCGGGCCTCGTCGGTGCCCTTCTCGTCGGCGCCGCCTGCGCCCGCGCGCTCGCCTGGGCGCTCGAAGTGCCCGCGATCGGCGTCCATCACATGGAAGGGCACCTGCTCGCGCCGCTGCTCGAGCCCGACCCGCCCGAGCCGCCGTTCGTCGCGCTGCTCGTGTCCGGCGGGCATTCGATGCTGATCGAGGTCACCGGCATCGGTCGCTATCGGCTGCTCGGCGATACGCTCGACGACGCCGCCGGCGAGGCGTTCGACAAGACGGCCAAGCTCATGGGCCTGCCGTACCCTGGGGGGCCGGCGCTCGCGAAGCTGGCCGAGTCGGGCACGGCCGGGCGGTTCAAGTTCTCGCGGCCGATGACCGACCGGCCCGGGCTCGACTTCAGCTTCTCGGGGCTCAAGACCCAGGTGCTGCTCGCGTGGCAGGCGCAGGCGGGCTCCGATGGCGACAAGGCGGACATCGCGCGCGGCTTCGAGGACGCGATCGTCGACACGCTCGCGATCAAGTGCCGGCGCGCGCTCGCGGCGACCGGCAGCAAGCGCCTCGTCATCGCGGGCGGCGTCGGCGCGAACAGGAAGCTGCGCGCGCAACTCGCGGAGGCGGGGCAGCGCGAGGGTTTCCGCGTCTACTTCCCGCGCCTCGAGTTCTGCACCGACAATGGCGCGATGATCGCACTCGCGGGCGCGTTGCGCCTGCAAGCGGGGCTGCACGACGACGCGTCGATCAAGGTGGCGCCGCGCTGGGATCTCGAGAGCCTCGCTGCGGTCGGTTGAGCGCGAGTCTTCGCGACCTCATAAGAAAAAAGCGCGCCGCTCCCATTCCCGGGATGGCGGGCTTCTATACTTTCCGTACCCGAACCTCGGCGCCAACCGATGCGATTTTTGGTTGCCTCTCATTCGGATCAGCCCCGTTTTTGCCGGGTCAGTCTTGACTGAACCCGCAGACTCCGGCCGTTGTCACGCATATTCCGGCAGATTGTATGGACACTGTTTTCATCGAAGACCTGCGCATCGAGACCGTGATCGGCATCTACGACTGGGAGCGGGCGATCCGCCAGGTCGTCGCGCTCGACCTCGAGATGGCGTTCGACAACCGCGTGCCGGCCGCGAGCGACCGCATCGAGGACACGCTCAACTACAAGGCGGTCTCGAAGCGCTTGAGCGCGTTCGTCGAGGGCGCGTCGTTCCAGCTCGTGGAGACGCTCGCGGAGCGCTGCGCCGAAATCGTCCTCGATGAATTCAAGGTCGCGTGGCTGCGCCTGCGCGTCGCCAAGCCGGGCGCGGTGCGTGGATCCAAGGCGGTCGGCGTCGTCATCGAGCGCGGCACGAGGCCCGCGTGACGTCTGTCGAATTCGCATGATCAGGGCGTGGCTCAGCCTCGGCTCGAATCTCGAGCCCGAGCAACACCTTCGCGCAGCGCTGGGCGAACTGCGCGGAGAGTTCGGCGAGATCGTCGTGTCGCCGGCGTATCGTTTCCCCGCGGTCGGCTTCGACGGACCTGATTTCGTCAATCTGGCGGTCGGCGTTGATACCGATCTCGATCCGTACGCGCTGAACGACTGGCTGCACGCCCTCGAGGACCGGCATGGCCGCCGTCGCGACGTTCCGCGATACTCGAGCCGCACCCTGGATGTCGACATCGTGCTCTACGGCGATGTCGTCATGCGCGGGGCCGGACACCTCGAACTGCCGCGCGGCGAATTGAAGCATGCGTTCGTGCTCAAGCCGCTCGCAGCCATCGCGCCCGATGTCATCCACCCGCAGCTGCACTTGCCGTTGGCGACGCTTTGGCGGGCGCATCCGGAGTTCGATGCGCCGGCGGACGTCGTAGCGCTTTGACGGCGAGGCCGTCAGGAGGAAGACAGGACGAATGTGTTGCCTTCGCTGTCGCGGAACTTGGCAAACGTTCCCCACGGCTGTTTGGTCGGCGGCTCGACGAACTCGACCCCGCGCTGCGTGAGCTGACGATACGTCGCCTCGACGTCGTCACAGGCGATGGCGCCGTTGAAGAACGTGCCGATGCGATCTTCTTGTCCGTCGGGCGTGAATAGAACGAGGCGCGTGATCGAGTGCGCGATGCGCAACTCGATCCAGCGTTTGCCGGAACCCATCGACTGGTCGGTCGCCACCGCCAGGCCGAGTCTGTCCGTATAGAACGAGAGAGCGCGGTCCTGGTCCTTCACGGGGACGCCGACGAATTTGACATGCGTGATCACGTTGCCTCCGGTGCTTGTGGCGATGTCGGCAATTCTAATGACGCCGAAAATCCGCCCCTGCCGTCGGATGCTGTAGCATTCATTGCTATGCCGCGCGCACCTTATTCGCTGGACAGCTATGTCGTCGACGTCCTTCTGCCCGACCTGGTCGGCCACGACAGGAAACCGGCCGCTTTCCTCGTGTTGATCCGCCTTCTGTGCGCGAGCGATCGCAGGCGCAAGGACGTCGTGGCGATGAGCCTCCAGGAGATCGCGACATCGACCGGACTTGCCAAGTCAACGGTCCAGGCAGCGATTCGCCATCTCAAGCGTCGCGGGTTTCTTGATCCGAATACACAAGCCACGACGTCGAAACCGTTGCGAAAAGTCGTGCGCAGCTGGAACGAACGCAAGGCCGGCAAGCACGACTAGCGACGCGCGTCAGATCAGCAACGCCCGCCCGCCATCGACCTTGAGGATTTCCCCGGTCGTGAACTTCGCGTCGCGCAACAGGAACAGCACCGCGGTGGCGACGTCTTCGGGCGAGCCCATGCGCTGCAGCGCGGTGCGCGAGACGAGTTCCTGCTGGTCGGCATAGGCCTTGCCGGATTCGGGCCAGAGGATTGCACCGGGCGCGACGCCGTTGACGCGAACTTCAGGCGCGAGTTCCTTCGCGAGCGCCTTCGTCATCATCGCGAGCGCGGCCTTCGCCATGCTGTAGACCGGATGTTTCGCAAGCGGCCGCTCGGCGTAAATGTCGACGATGCTGACGATGGCGCCGTGCGCACGCTTGAGGTGCGGCGCGGCGGCCTGGGCGAGGAAGAACGGTGCCTGCGCGTTGCTCGCGAACAACTCGTTCCACTGCGCGGCTGTTGTCGTGCCGACTGCGGTCGGAAAGAAGGCCGAGGCGTTGTTGACGAGCGCGTCGAGCCGGCCGAAATGCGCGACGCCTTCCTCGACGAGGCGCGGCAGGCGTTCGATGTCGGCCAGTTCGCCCGCGACGCCGAGCGTGCTGTTCGCGCGCACGGCTTCGAGTTCGGCGCGCAACGCGTCAAGCTCGGTTCGCGAATGCCGGTAGTGCAGGACGAGGTCGTAGCCAGCTGCGTGCAGCGTGCGCGCGACGATCGCGCCGACGCGGCGCGCGGCGCCCGTGATCAGTGCGACCGGACGCGTCGAAGCAGCATCGGCAGCGGCTCGATTGTTCGAAGATGGATTCGTGGAATTCGGAACACTCATGCCGTCGCCGCCATAGTCGGCAATTGCAGCCGATTTGCAGGTAAATTGCCAGCATGCATGCCGACCTGCCAGCGCCGAGCCACGATGAAGCCGAACACAGCGAGCGGCTCGCTGCGCTGATCCGCGCCGAGATCGCCAGCGCGGGCGGCGCGCTCGACTTCGCGCGCTACATGGAGCTCGCGCTGTACGCACCGGGCCTCGGTTACTACAGCGCGGGCGCCGCGAAATTCGGCGCGGCCGGCGACTTCGTCACGGCGCCCGAGCTCGGCTTCGTCTTCGCGCGCTGCCTCGCGCGCGCGGTCGCGCCGGTTCTGGGGGAAGTCGGTGGCGGTGACGTGCTCGAACTCGGGCCCGGCAGCGGCGCGCTCGCGGCCGACCTGCTGCTCGACCTCGATCGACTCGGCGCGTTGCCGGCACGCTATCGGCTGCTCGAGCGCAGCGCCGATCTGCGCGCGCGCCAACGCGAGACGCTGCGCGCGCGGTGTGCGCATCTGGGGGTGGAGATCGAATGGATCGACACCCCGCCGCGCGAACCCTGGCGCGGCGTGCTCGTCGCGAACGAGGTGATCGACGCGCTGCCCGTGCGCTTGTTCGCGCTGCGCGAGACGGGGTTGCACGCCCGCGCGGTCGGCATTGACGAGGCGGGCCGTTTCGTCTGGCGCGAACGCGACGCCGATCCGGCGCTGCGCGACCAAGTCGCCGCGGCGCTGGCCGGCAGCGAAGCCGGCTTGCCGCGACCGTACTTCTCCGAAGTCTGTCCGTCGCTAGCGGCTTGGTTCGCGGAAGTGACGCGCACGCTCGAGCACGGCAGCGCGTTGTTCGTCGACTACGGCTACGCGGACGGCGAGTACTATGCCGCCGCGCGGCGCAGCGGCACGCTGCGCTGCCACTATCGCCATCGCGCCCACAACGATCCCCTGATTCTCACGGGGCTGCAGGACATCACGGCCTGGGTCGACTTCGATGCGCTCGCGCGCGCGGGCGAGACGGCCGAATTCACTATTGCCGTGCACGACACGCAGGCGCGGTTCCTCATCGAGAACGGGCTCGACGAGGTCTTCGCCGACGCCTACGCGACCGCGCAGGATGAAGTCGCGCGCTACGCGCTCGCGCAGCAGGTCAAACGCCTCACGCTGCCGGGCGAGATGGGCGAGCGTTTCCGCGTGATGGTGCTGCGGCGATCGTCGCGCGAAGACGCGGCGCGGCGCTGATCGGGGCCGCGCCGCGTGAGATGGGCAAAGCCGAACGATGGCGCGAAGCAGCGATCGACGCGCTGCCTGCGTCGCGCGAATCTTCCGCGTTTCGGGCGGGCGCGAACGAGCCATCTCGGGACGGCGGACAGCAAGCGCGAAGCACCGGTTATGGAGCGGCAGGCGGCTTCGGTCGATTCGTCCGGCTGCTGGCCGACGAATGGCGCCTCTATGCGCTGTCGCGACGCCCGCGATCGCGATCGAGCGCCGCGATCGCGCGCACGCGCGCTTCGCGCATCGCCTCGCCGATCGCGGGACCGCTGAGCCCTTCTTCGGCGAACGGCTGCGCTTTCACGGTCAAGCACGCGGCGAACGCCTCACGCAGGAATGCGGCTTGCGGATACGGCGCGTCAGCGAGTCCGAGGCGGCCGCGTTTGTCGGCCTCGCACGCTAGCAGGAATTGTGCGACACGTTCGGGCCTGCGGAACGCATCGAGTTGCTCGAACACGCCGAGCACGGTCGCGGGCTTGAGTTCGAGCGCCGTGTGCGCGAGCAGGTGCAGCTTGCAGACGGCGCGCGCGAGCGCCGCATAGTCGGCGGGCACCTTGAGCCGCTCGCAGACCGCGGCCACGGGCACGAGGCCGCTGTGCTCGTGGCCGATGTGGCGCGGCAGGACGTCGGCTGGCGTCAGCGCCTTGCCGAGGTCGTGCACGAGTGCGCAAAACCCGATCAGTGCGTCGCCGGGCGCGAGCTTTGCCGCCATATCGACGACGAGTTCGAGATGCGCGCCCGTATCGACCTCGGGGTGGAACTCGGCTCGCTGCGGCACGCCGTAGAGCGCGTCGACTTCCGGGAACAGGATCCGTAGCGCGCCGCAGGCGCGCAAGGCGCGCAGAAAGGCACTCGGCGTCGGCTCGGTCAGTGCCTTCTGCGTCTCGGCCCAGACGCGTTCGGGCACGAGGTGGTCGACTTCGCCGGCGGCGACCATCTGCCGCATCAGCGCGAGCGTCTCTTCGGCGATGCGGAAGCCGCGCGACGCGAAACGGGCGGCGAAGCGCGCGATGCGCAGAACGCGCACGGGGTCTTCGGCGAATGCGGGCGAGACGTGGCGCAATACCTTCGCCTCGATGTCGCGCACGCCGCCGAACGGATCGATCAGCGCGCCATTCTCGTCTTCGGCGATCGCGTTGATCGTGAGGTCGCGGCGGCGCAGGTCTTCCTCGAGCGTCCCGCCGGGGTCGGTGTGGAAGACGAAACCGTGGTAGCCGCGGCCGCTCTTGCGTTCGGTGCGTGCGAGCGCGAATTCCTCGTTCGTCTGCGGATGCAGGAAGACCGGAAAATCCTTGCCGACAGGCCGATATCCCTCGCGCAGCATCTCCTCCGGCGTGGCGCCGACGACGACGTGGTCGCGATCCTTCACTGCGATGCCGAGCAGGCGGTCGCGCACGGCGCCGCCGACGAGGTAGGTCTTCATGCGGCAATTATGCGCGAATCGCCGAAGCGTGAGACACCGATGGCGCGCCGCACCGTGCAGGACGCGGACGACGGCCCATCGCGCAGGATCGTCTCGATCCGGGTCGATGCAGGTCGAAGAACGACCTCTCGCGCAGGCGAAGCGCGTTCGATGCGGATTGCGCGGATGCACAGCGGCAACGAGGGCAGGGGCCGATCGTCCGGAATCGCTCGATGCGTGCGAAAGCGCGTTGATTCTCCCGAGCGTCTTGCGCTGGCGCATGCGGCCGCCAGAGGCGACATCGCTACGATGGATTCGCTTTCGTCTCGATGGCCGCGGCCTTCGTGGTGTGCGGCACGAGCGGCGCGGGCACGAGGGGTTGCGTCGCCGGACAGACGACCGGTTTGCGCACGGTCTTGTCGTCGGGCATTTCGTAGGCCTGGCCGATGCGCGGGAGCCGCGCGGAGATCGGCTGCACCTTGCCGTGCAGGCGCCAGTCGTAGATCACGGCGAACGCGAGCACGCGCGAGACGTATTCGCGCGTTTCCTTGTACGGAATCGTCTCGATGAAGAGGTCCGGGTCGAGGGAGTCGCGCTGGTTGACCCAGCGATCGACGGCCTCGGGCCCCGCGTTGTAGGCGGCGCTGCCGAGCCAGATGCTGCCGTCGAAGCGCGCGGCGACCTTGCCGAGGTAGCGCGTGCCGAGCGCGATGTTCGTCTCGGGATCGTAAAGGTCGCCGGTGCCGCCGTACGCGATGTTGTCCGACTTCGACAGCTGCTTCGCTGTGCCCGGCAGCAACTGCATGAGGCCATACGCGTTCGCGCCCGAGCGCGCGTCGGTCGTGAACGCGCTCTCGGCGCGGATGATCGCGTAGGCCCAGGCCGGATCGATGCCACTCTCGCGCGAGTCGCGCACGACGTCGTCGCGGTGCGCGAGCGGGAAACGCAGCGCGTACAGGCGCATGTCCTCGCCCTGGTTGAACGCGTAGACCGGCCGGTCGACCCAGCCTGCCTTCGCAGCGATCGCGATCGCACGCCGACGCTCGTCCGCCGTCAGCGCCGGCATCGCGAATTCCCATTCGCGGCGCGCCTCGCCGAGACGGTTGATCGCGAAGAACTCGAGTGCGCGCGCGATGCCGTCCTTGCGCCGCAGCGTGGCGTCGGCGGCTGCGTCTTCGGGCAGGTCGGTCGCGCAGATCGTGTAGGCCGCGTCGACCTGGTCGGCAGCGAGGAAGCCGAAGAAGTTCGGTTCCGTCGCGAGCGCGCGGAACTGTGTCTCGGCTTCGGTCTTGTGCCCCTCGTGCGCGAGCATGCGCGCGCGCAGGTAGCGCCAGCGCGCGTCGCTGCGCTGCGGCTCGGTCATCGCCTCGAGCGCGGCGAGCGTCGCCTTGTAGTCGGTCGCGGCGAGCGCGGCGCGCACGCGCCACTCGCGCGTCGTGTCGTTGCCGGCGTCGGCCGGCAACGCCGTCAGGCGCGCGAGCCCGTCGGGCGAATAGCTCGACGCGTGCGCCATCGCGATCGCGCGCAGTGCGCGGCCGCGCTGCTCGGCGTCGAAATGGAACTGTGCGGACAGGGAAGTCCACGCCTTTTCCGCCGCATCGCCGTCGCGCCGCGCGAGGTGTTCCGTCGCGATCGTGATCGCGTCGCGCGAATGCGGCGCGTCGGGCCAGGTCGGCGCTTGCCTGAGCGCCGTCGCCGGATCGCGCAGCGCGAGTGCGGCGTGCTCCGCGGCCGTGCGCTCGGCGCCATCGAGCAACGGTGCGAGCGCCGCGACGACGCCGGCATTCGCCGATTTCGCCGAGGCGAGGGCGATGCGCTGCCAGACGAGCGCCGTGGTGAGTTTGCCCTCGCCCTGCGCCCAGGCGCTGGCCGCGTCGCAGGCCGCAGGCAGCGCCGTCGCGCTGAGCCAGAGCGGCTGCACGTCGTTGGCGAAGTCGAGCTTCTCGCCGAGCGCGAGGCGCGCCTGCAGCGCGTCGCAGCGCAGCTCGCGATTCGTGATTGCGCTGTCGTAAAGGTCGCGGAAGTTCTTCCAGTCGCGGCGCTTGGCGAGTTCGAACAGATACGCGTCGCGCAGGAGCGCCGCCGGGTAGCTGTTCGGCCACGCCTTGAGGAAGGCATCGACCTCGTCGCGCTTGACCTCGGGGATGCGCCGCTGCAGCGCCGCGAGGCCGAGGTACGGATAGAGCGGGTAGTTTTCGAGTCCCGCCGCGAGCTTGACCCAGGAATTCGTCGGATCGCGCTTCGCGAGTTCCCAGACCGTCGGGAATTGCTCGCGTTGACGCGAAAGATCATTGTCGGCGGCCGCTGCCGGAAGAGTCGCGAGGGCGAAAGCAAGCAGCGAAGCGAAGCGAAGCGATAACGACGTGAAGCGGTGCATGACGGACGAAAGGCGGCCGGACAGCGAACGACGGTCGAAGTGTAGCGCGTGCGGTCGGCCGATTGGGAGTCTCAGGAGCAAAACTTCATGTGCGCCGATCGCGTGGTTCAGGAATGCCGAGCCGCCTGCAACGAGGTGACGATTGCTCCCGTGCCGCAATACGGGCCGCGTCGCAAGTCAGGCTGTCAGCGCGCCTTCCGTCTCGGCGCGGACAGCACGAGGTGCGCGGCGAGCGGCAGGTGATCGGAGACGGCGTGCGGCAAAGTCCACATTTTCTCAATTTCCACATTTTCCGAAACGAGGATGTGGTCGATCGCGCGCCGCGGGCGCCAGCTCGGGAAGGTAGGCGGCGGCGCGCCGTGGGTTGGCGTGAGGCCCGTTCGTTTCAGCAGCGCAACGAGTTCCGGGCTGTCGAGCGCACAATTGAGGTCGCCCATCAGCACCGCGTGCTGCTGCCGGCCCATGAGTTCGGCGATGAAATCGAGCTGGCGCATGCGCGCCTGCGGACCCAGCGAGAGGTGGGCGATCACGACGATCAGTTCGCTGTCCTCGATCGCGAAGCGCGCCCACAGCGCGCCGCGCCCGGGAATACGGCTCGGCAGCGGATAGTCGCGCACCTCGACCGGCTTGATCCGCGTCAGCAGGCCGTTGCTCGATGCGGCGAACTGCGCGATCTTGCGGTTCGGCTGATGGCTCCAGTACGGAAACTGCGCGGCTTCGGCTAGGTATTGGGTCTGGTTGAGGAATCCCGAGCGCAGCGAACCCGCGTCGGATTCCTGCAGGCCGACGATGTCGAAATCCGCGAACAGACCCGCGAGATTGTCGAGATTGCCGCGCTTGCTGCGCGTCGGCAGCACCTGCTTCCAGCTCTCGGTGACGTAGTGTCGATAGCGCCGAACGCTGCCGCCCGCGAGGATGTTGCAGCTCAACAGGCGCAGATGCCGGGCGTTTTGCGCGGGCGGCGCGTCCTGCGAACTGAGACGAGGCTTTGCGGACATCGAACGAGACTAAGCCGCGCTGCCCCGACTCGCAAGGGCTGCGCGGCTGTCTGTCGTGCCGCTATTTATGCGCCGTACTTTCTTGTTTGACGAGCTGCAGCACGATGTCGATCGCCTCTTCGGGGCCGATGTGCTTTTCGCTGTTCATCTCGACGCGGTACTTGCCGTTGACGATCAGCGTCGGCGTCGCGCTCACGCCGTATTGACGGACGAGCTGGTCGCCGTGTGCGATCTGGCCGTCGATGACGAACGAACTCGCCGTGGACTGGAAAGCGGCCGGATTGGCGCCGAAGCGCGAGTAGAAGCCTGCGAGCGACTGCATGTCCGAGATGGGCAGGCGGTCGCGATGGAGCGCATCGAACAACGCCTGGTGCGTCTTCTCGAGCAGGCCCATCGATTTCGCCGTGTAGAACGCGCGGGCGAACGGTTCCCAGTTCGCATTGAAGACGGCAGGCAGGTACGAGAGCTGGGCATTGGAGGGCAGCTTCGCCTTGAGCTCGTCGACGTATGGCTGGAAGTGCGCGCAGTGCGGACAGGCGTACGAGAACACCTCCACGACCTCGATCTTGTCCCCGGTCGTCGTCGGCACGCGCGGATCGATCAGCATGTAGTCGCTGCCGAGTTCCCACGTGCGTGCCGCAGCGGGTGGCACTGCGGGCGGTGCTGGCGCCGCGACGGGTGCGGCGGCCGGCGCCGCGGCCGCGGCCGCGGCGTTCGCGCCGCCATTGGCGCCGGACCCGCAGGCGCTGATGGCGACCAGGCCGACCAAGAGCAGGGCGAAATGTCTAAGCATGGACGTCCTCGAATATTGCCTTTAGCCGGATTCCGGCGAGAGCGCCGATGATCGCGTTATTTGCCGGTGGTTTCCAGACCGATCAGATAGTGGATGATCTGCTCGGTCTTGTTCCAGTCACGCTGCGACTGGATGATGCGGTACTTGCCCGCCACGATGATCGTCGGCGTGCCGTCGGTCTGCGTCGCCTTCACGTAGGCGTCGGCCTGCTTCATCTTCGTGTTGATCGTGAACGAATTCGCCGTCGCGATGAAATCTTCCGGCTTCACGCCGAATTTCGAATACACCTTCGCGGCGTCCTCGATCGTCGGCATCGTTTTCTTGAGCGTGCGACCGTCGTCGTTCATCGTCGCGAGTTCCTTCGTCTTCCAGACGGCGTCGAACATCGCGTCGTGCGCCTTGTCGGCGACGCCGAGTGCCTGCGCCGTGAGATAGGCGCGCTGGAACATCGGCCAGTCCTCCGCGGGAATGAACGACGCGGGGACGAAGGTCATGACCGCGTTCGCGGGCAGGCCTTTGCGGATCTTGTCGATGGCCTGATAGCTGAAATTGCAGGTCGGGCAGCCGTACGAGAACACCTCGGTGACTTCGATCTTGCCCGGCGTCGTCTGTGCAACGGCAGGTTCGATCAGCACGTAGTCGGTGTCTACCTTCCACGGCGAGGGGGCGTCGGCGGCAAACGCGACAGGAGCGACGAGCGCGGCGATCAGGCCAAGGGCGCGGAACAGCATGCGAAAGATCCTCGTGCAGATTGATTCGGTTCGGCGACGGCAGTTGACCGGCTCGTCGCCGTGACACTGACGCGCAACGGCGACGAAAGTTGCGTCGTCGTGGTTTTCCAGCCCCGGCAAATGCCTCGCCGCGGATTCGCCCGCGACGAGAGGCAGCGCCCAGCCCGTTATTTCGCGACCGTTTCGGCCTTCGCGGCGGCGGTATGCAGGCCTTCGAGATAGCTCGCGAGCGCCGAGATTTCCTGGTCGGTCAGGCTCTTGGCGACCGTCACCATGATCTTGCCGTGGTCGTCGTCGCTATAGCCTTTGCCGTCGCGGAAGTCCTTGAGCTTCGCGGTGAGGTAGTCGGCGTACTGGCCCGCGAGTTGCGGATAGCCGGCGCCGGGGTTGCCGCGGCCGTCGGGGCCATGACAGGCCATGCAGGCCGGCACGCCGTCCTTGTTGTCGCCGCCGCGATAGTAGGCCTGGCCCGTGGCCACGAGTTTCGCGTCCGCGACGCCCGGCAGCGAGGCCTTGCTCGCGAAATAGGCGCCGACGTCGTGCTGGTCCTGCGCGGAAAGATTGGCCACGAACGGCTGCATCGCCGGCACGACACGCTTGCCCGACTTGATCAGGTCGACCTGACGCGCGACGTAATCTTCATGCTGTCCCGCGAGCTTGGGATACTGCGAACTCGCCGGGTTGCCGTCGATGCCGTGGCAGGCGCCGCAGGTGGCGGCCTTGGCCTGGCCGGCCGTGGCGTCACCCGGCTTGGTGCCGGAAGGTGCTTCCGCGGCGTAAGTCATGCTGGCGCTGACCAGCGCTGCGAATGCCACCACAAGCCGAAAACTCATATTCATCACTCCAGAACGCCGCCGGTCAAAATTCGCGCGCGAAAGCGCGACACAAGCGCAAAATTATCCTTGTCGGGCCGCATCGGGTCAAACCGGCGCAAGACCGGCTAGCATGTAGGCATGAAAACCAACCCCTTTCGCCATGCGCAGTTCCTCACGAGCGCGGCCGAGCTGCGCCAGCTGCCAGCCGACAGCGGCGCCGAAATCGCGTTTGCCGGTCGCTCGAACGCGGGCAAATCGAGCGCGCTCAATGCGATCTGCGACCAGTCGGGGCTCGCGCGCACGTCGAAGACGCCGGGACGCACGCAGCTGCTCAACGTGTTCGCACTCGATGAGGGGCGGCGTCTCGTCGACCTGCCCGGCTACGGCTATGCGAAGGTGCCCGAGGCGATGCGCGAGAAATGGAAACGTGTCATCGACGCCTACCTGCGCGACCGCGAGTCGCTGCGCGGCGTCGTCTTGATCATGGACAGCCGCCATCCGCTCAAGGAGTTCGACCAGCAGATGCTCGCGTACTGCCACGAAATCGGGCTCGCCTGTCACTGCTTGCTGACGAAGGCCGACAAGCTGTCGCGCGGCGAAGCGGCGCGCATCCTCGCGCTCGTGCGCAAGGAGATCGCGGCGACCGGGTCCGGCGCGACGGCACAGACTTTTTCGGCGCTCGCCAAGACGGGGCTCGACGAAGCGCGCGGCATCCTCGCGGGCTTGCTAACGGCCTGATCGCCCCAAGATCGACTGTCTTTGCGGCCTTTTGATCGTCGCGAAATACCGAGCGGCCATTCGCGGTCGTTTGTCATTTTCGAACAATTCAAGCGAGTCCAAGCATGTCCGGCCCCAGCGCAGTCAAGGAAACGCCGATCGAGCACCGCTCGCAACTCGTCGAGTACATCGCCTCGGGCGCGCGCACGCGCGAGCAATGGAAGATCGGCACCGAGCACGCGAAATTCGGTTTCCGCCTGGATGACTTGCGTCCGCCCGCATACGATGGCGCGCGAGGTATCGGCGTGCTGCTCAAGGGTCTCACCCGCTTCGGCTGGGCGCCCGTCGAGGAGAAGGGCAACATCATTGCGCTGACGCGCGGTGACGGCTCGATCACGCTCGAGCCCGCGGGCCAGCTCGAACTGTCGGGCGGGCAGGTCGACACGATCCACGACACCTGCTGCGAGGTCACGAGCCATCTCAACGAAGTGAAGGCGGTCGCCGACGAATTGCAGTTGGGCTTCCTCGGCATGGGCTTCCAGCCGAAATGGACGCGCGCGGACATGCCGTGGATGCCGAAAGGTCGCTACAAGATCATGCGCGACTACATGCCGAAGCGCGGCAACCTCGGCCTCGACATGATGACGCGCACGTGCACCGTGCAGGTCAATCTCGACTTCTCGAACGAAGCCGACATGGTCAAGAAGTTCCGCGTCTCGCTCGCGCTGCAGCCGATCGCGACCGCGCTGTTCGCCGACTCGCCGTTCACCGAAGGCAAGCCGAACGGCTACCTCTCGTATCGCTCGCACATCTGGACGGACACCGATCCCGATCGCACCGGCATGCTCGATTTCGTCTTCGACGACGGCTTCGGCTTCGAGCGCTACGTCGACTACCTGCTCGACGTGCCGATGTACTTCAGCTATCGCGACGGCACCTACATCGATCTCGCGGGCAAGTCGTTCAAGAGCTTCATGGCCGGCAAGCTCGACGACCTGCCGGGCGCGTTGCCGACGCTCAAGGACTGGGCCGACCACACGACCACGGCGTTCCCCGAGGTGCGTCTCAAGAAATATCTCGAGATGCGCGGCGCCGATGGCGGCCCGTGGAACCGCCTGTGCGCGCTGCCTGCGTTCTGGGTCGGGTTGCTATACGACCAGACCGCGCTCGACGCGGCCTGGGATCTCGTCAAGGATTTCACGATGCCGGAACGTCACACGTTGCGCGACGGCGTGCCGAAGCACGCGTTGAAGTTGCCGTTCCGTAACGGCACCGTGCGCGACCTCGCGCGCGAGGCGCTCAAGATCGCGGGCAACGGCCTCGCGCGTCGCGCGAAGCTCAACAAGACCGGCGCGAGCGAAGCAGTATTCCTCGAGCCGCTGATCGAGTTCGTCGACGCGAACCAGACGCCGGCCGAACGCAAGCTCGAGCTGTTCCACGGCAAGTGGCACGGCAGCATCGATCCGCTGTTCCGCGAGTTCGCGTATTGATCGAAAGGCAAAGACAAAAAACGGCCCAGTGCGGGCCGTTTTCTTGCCAGGCGCCCACTAGCCAAGCCACGCCCGTGAAGACCGTGACGAGAAGGACAAGCAGCTGCGGGCCGAGCGGAGCGGACCCCGGCGTTGGGGCACTGAAATCGATCGTGACGGGGCAGGTATCGGCAGGCGTCGCGAACGTAAAGGCGACCATTACCACGACGGTTCCATTAGCGGGAACCGGAACCGAGAATGACGTGGTCTGCGCCCCACGAGCGTGCCCGGGAACGCCTTGCCTGCGCCGAAACTGCAGGCACTGGCGCTGCCGTTGCGCGCGACGCGCCCCGTCATCGTCGGCGACGCCGGGTCAACGTAGCGGACATGCCCGAAGCGCTGTCCCGCGAGCTCGTCTATTGACCGCTTTCCGCGGCATCCTTCTTCGCTGTTTCCAGCCGAACCGAAGCGTGTGATCGCCCGCTTCGTTGCGAGTGCGGGCGGCAGCGCAGGTGCGCCCTCGATATCCGCGTAACGGCGGATCACAGCGGGCGTGATCGTCCAGCCGATGTCGCGTCGGCGTCGGCGCGCCGTCCAGATCTCGATTGCCGTAGAGCTATTGTGGCCATGGATCAGTGCTCGTCGCGAGGCGTGCCCTTTACCGTGCGCGCATCGAGCGGGTGCGGCCCAAGCCCGACCGCGCCGGTTTGCGCATCGATGCGATAGCCGAGTGCGTTCTTGCGTTCGACAACCTCGTGCAGACGCGTGTCCTGCGGCAGTGTCGTGGTCGGTCCGTAGAGAACTGCGGGCGTGATCCTCCAGGCCACCGTGACGTAGGCCTGAGCCTCGACGAAGAGATCGTCCTTCTGCGCCGCGCGCCATGTGTAGCGAGCGACGGCAGCGAGTGCTGCACGGTCAAGCGATTCGTCGCCGCTCGAACCGCTCACGCTCGCGTTGCGCAAGGTGCTGTCGGAGCCGATCGTCACGAGAATCTGCGTCTCCCCCTCGTGGCCCGCCTGCAGCGCTTCGCCGGGGTACGCAACGACTATGCGATGCAGCACCTTCGGCGGCCGAAACGATGTGGCGAACATGGCTATGGGTAAACCTGCCCCGGCCGCCTCGTCCCGCGTCCACGCGGCCATGCGCTCATCGACGCCCTTGCCGGCTGCGAGCGAAGCTTCGGCCACTGGAAGTCGTTCGCTTGCCGGGCGTGTACTTTCGTCGAGGGCTTTGGTTTCGCTGATTTCATGCCCATGCGTCGCGCGCACATGCGCGTGCAGGACCGGCGCCGGCGTCGCATGGGTTGGAGTGCGGTAGACGTCGACGAGGACCATCCCGACTGGTTCCGGCCTCGGCATCACGGGATGAAAGTCGCGCAGCAGCCAGACGGCGAAGAACAGGTGGGCGGAGATTGCGATGAGTGCGGCCAACTGGCGCGCGTGACGCTCATCGGCGGAACGGCGCGGCGCGTGCGAAGCGGTCAACACCATGGCGCATCCTCGCGTGGGCGACCACGCGAGGATAGGACGGCGACGCGCGCGTGGCAAACACCCTGCGGCGCGCAGGCAATGTTGGCGCTACTTGTCCTTCGCCGCCGCCTTGAGGCCGCGTTCGATCAGCAGCGACTCGACGCTAACGTTCGCACGCTCGCGCACCATCGCAAACGAACGCGCGCCAAAAAACCGGCCCGTGACGAACCGGTTTTCGTGTCCGTCACTCAAGTGCGGGCCTTGGCTCTGCGACCGGCGGGCGCGGCACAGGCGATCAACAGCCCGATCAGCAGCAACAGGGTCGGCCAGCGCAGCATCGGTGCCGGCACGGGCGTCCCCAAAGATGCGCTCGCGGTCGCCGTGTTGTTGAGAGTGTTGAGATCGAACGTCGTGGTTGTAGCGTTCGCCGTGTTGGCGACTGCGCCGGAAGTAACGCCGGTAGTGTCGATGGTTAGAACGAACGTCGCGCTCGCCGCTGCCGGCAGCGACGCGATACTGCAGTTGACAGTGCCACTCGCACCGACCGCAGGCGTCACGCAGGCGAACGCCGGACCACTGCTTTGCGTCAGCGAAACGAAGTGTGTGCCGCCCGGCAGTGGGTCAGCGAGATTTACCGTCGCGGCAGCAGACGGACCGCTATTGGAAACGCTGAGCGCGTAGACGATGTCGGCTCCGAAGTCCCCGCTTGCCGTGACGGACTTGCTGACCACGAGATCGGCGGTCGCGCTCACGGTAGTGCTTACGGACGACAGATTGTCATTCGGGTTGGCGTCAACGCTGGTCGTTGTTGCATTTGCCACGTTCGTTATCACGGTACCGTTGGCAGTGCTGCCCGGCACCGCGACGACGAGCGTGAACTGCCCGCTCGCACCGGGGGCGAGACTTGCGGACGTGCAGATGACCGTGCCGCCCGATCCCGGAGTGGGGAACGTGCAAGCGAAAACCGGGCCGCCGGTCTGCGCAAACGATACGAGCGTGGTGCCGGGAGGCAATGCATCGCTCCATTGCGCAGCGAGGGCGGGCGAGGCTCCTGCATTCGTCAAGCTCAGCGTGTAGGTAATGTTCTGGCCTGCGGTGACGTTGGTCGGACCGGCTTTCGACATGACAAGATCGGCCTTGTTCACGACCGTGGCAGTCGCGGGAGAACTGTCGTTGAGGCTGTTGGAATCCGGCGTCGTCGTTGTCACGCTGGCCGTGTTCGTCAGCGTGCTGCCGTCCGCCGCATTCGTGGAAATGGCCACGACCAGCGTGAAGCTCGCGCTCGCGCCCGCGGCGAGTGCGGCGTTCAAGCAGGTCACGGTCCCGCCGGCGCCCACAACAGGGCTCGTGCAACCGAAGGTCGGTCCCGCCGTTTGCGTCAATGAAACGAAGGTCACGTTGGCGGGCAATGTGTCGGTCAGTGTCGCCGAGTTGGCGACGTCGGGGCCAGTGTTGGATATCGTCATCGTGTACGTGGCGTTCGTACCGGCGACAACCGTCGCGGGCCCGGATTTCACGACGCCGATGTCGGCCGTGTTCTGCACGGTCGTCGAGAAACTCGTGTTGTTGTTCGACGCGTTCGTGTCGTAGCTGGTCGTCGAAGCAGTCGCGGCATTCGTCAACACCGTCCCGTTCGGAGTATCTGTATCGACGTGCAAAGTCAGCGTGTATTGAGCGCTCGCGCCTGAGGGGAGTCCATTGGTGATCGCGCAGCCCGCGGTCGTCGCGCTGCCGTGCCCGCAAACGCTTGCCGGCCCGTTTACCTGTGTCAGCGAGACAAAACTCGTATGTGGCGGCAACGTGTCGACGAATTGCACGGTCTGGGCGAAATCGGGTCCGGCGTTGCTGAGCGTGATCGTGTAAACCAAGTTCTGTCCGGCCTTTACCGTGGCTGGACCGGTCTTGTTCAGCGACACGTCGACGCTCGATATCGTGGTGACGGCCGAGGCGTTGTTGTTGTCGGTATCCGGATCGTCGGTGCTGGAACTCGCTGAGGCGAAGTTCGTGAACGTAGTGCCAGACACCGTTCCGGGTGGAACATGCGCAACGATCGTGATTTGCGCGCTGTCGCCGGCTGCCAAGGTCGGGATTGTACAGGTCACCGTTCCGTTGCTGCCGAGGGGCGGAATCGTACAAGTGTAAAAGGGACCCGAGTTCCCCATCAGCGAAACGAATGTGAGCGTGCCCGGCAACGCATCGGTCAGCACGACGTTTGCGGCATCACTCGGCCCACCGTTGCCTACGGTGAGGGAATAGACGATATCGGTTCCGGGTGCCGCTGCAGCCGGGCCGAGCTTCTGCACATAAATATCTGCAGACGGCGCCGGGATCAGCGTGTCCGCGGTGGCGGAGTTGTTCTCGTCGTTGGGATCGAACGTAGAGGTCGACACGCTCGCGATATTGGTGATGAACGTGCCCGGAGCCGTGCCCGGTGCGATGTGGAAAGTGAATTGGAACGTAGTGGTCGAGCCACTCGGCAGTGTCCCGATTGCGCAATCAATCGATGTCGTGACCGAGCAGCTGAATGTGGGATCGTCGGTCTTGAGCGCCGAAACGAACGTCGTATTGAACGGAATAGGGTCGTCGAGCACGACATTCACCGCATCGTCCGGGCCGACATTGAAAACGCTCACGGAGTAGGCGATGTCAGTGTCGGCAGACGCCGTTGCGGGGCCGGTCTTGCTGACCGCGAGATCGGCGGTTTGAGCCTGAGCGCTCAAGGCGGCGCCCATTCCCATTGCACACAGAAAAAAGTATCCGACTATCGAAATTGGTTTACGCACCGCATCCCCTTATGTGATGTAGCCATGCCGTGACGGCCCTGACGCACGGCATATTACGACGATAGATCCGAACGCGGCGAAAGTGTCGGCGAAATCTTCCTTGGAGAGCCGCATGCGTCGCCGCGCAGATCGCTTCAATGCTTCTTCGCGTTGGGCGATGACGCTTTGAGGCCACGCTCGATCAGCAATGGCTCGACACTCGGATCGCGTCCGCGGAACGCACGATAGGCCGCATCGGTCTCCTCGCTGTTGCCGCGCGAGAGCACCATGTCACGGAAGCGTTGGCCGTTCTCGCGCGTCATGCCGCCGTGCTCCTGAAACCAGTAGAACGCGTCGTCGCGCAAAACCGCGGTCCACAGGTAGGCGTAGTAGCCCGCCGCGTAGCCGCTGCCCCAGATGTGCGCGAAGTAGCTCGTGCGGTAGCGCGGCGGCACGAGCGCGTAGTCGACGTGGTAGCGCTTGAGCGCGCTGCGCTCGAACGCGTCGACGTCGTCGCGGCGTGTCATCGCTTCGGGCAACGTGTGCCAGGCCATGTCGAGCAGCGCGGCGCCGAGATATTCCGTCGTCGCGAAACCCTGGCCGTAGGTGCCGGCCGCCTTGATCTTCGCGACGAGTTCGGCGGGCATCGGCGCGCCGGTCTTGTAATGCTTCGCGTAGTTCGCGAACACGGTGGGCTCGTCGGCCCAGTGCTCGTTGAACTGCGACGGGAACTCGACGAAGTCGCGCGGCACGCTCGTGCCGGTCAGCAACGGGTACTTCACATGCGAGAACATGCCGTGCAACGCGTGGCCGAACTCGTGGAACATCGTGACGACGTCGTCGCGGCTGATCAAAGCGGGCTGGCCCGGCGCCGGCTTCGTGAAGTTGCAGACGTTGAACGCGACCGGCTTCGTGCCGAGCAGGCCCGACTGGTCGACGAAAGTGCTCATCCAGGCGCCGCCGGCCTTGTTGTCGCGTTTGAAGTAGTCGGCGTAGAACAGCGCCATCGAGGTGCCGTCCTGATCGAACACCTCGAACACGCGCACGTCGGGCTGGTAGACCGGGATGTCGTGACGTTCCTTGAAGGTGATGCCGTAAAGCTTGTTCGCGGCGAAGAACACGCCGTTTTGCAAGACGTTGTCGATCTCGAAGTACTGCTTGATTTCATCGCCGTCGAGCTTGTACTTCTGCTTGCGCACCTGCTCGGAGTAGTACTGCCAATCCCAGGGACGCAGCGCGCCGCCGTCGTCCTGCGAGCCGGGGATGTAGAAGTTGAGGTCCCAGGGTTTGTACTTGACGCCGTCGGCGCGCGCGATCTTCTCCATGTCGCGCGCCTCGCTGCGCGCCTTCGCGAGCGCGGCCGGCACCATGTCGGTCATGAGCTTGATCGCGCGTTCGGGCGTCTTCGCCATCTGGTCTTCGAGGTTGTACTGCGCATAGTTCTTGAAACCGAACAAATGCGCGCGCTGCGCGCGCAGGTCGGCGATGCGCGTGATCGTGGCGCGCGTGTCGTTGTCGTCGCCGCGCTCGGCGCGGTTGACCGAGGCCTCGAACAGCTTCGCCCGCGTCGCGCGATTCTTGAGCGACTCCTGCGCGGGCTGCTGCGTCGTGTTCTGCAGCGTCAGCAACCACTTGCCGTCGAGCTTGCGCGCCTTGGCCGCTTCGGCTGCCGCGGCGATATCGGCGTCGTTCATGCCGGCCAGCGCATCGACGCTGTCGAACTCGAGCGCGCCCGCCTTGGTTGCCGCGAGCAGCTTGCTGCGGAACGTCGTGCTCAGCGACGACAGTTCCTTGTTCATTTCGCGTAGCGTCGCCTGGTCGGCCGCGGACAGCTCGGCACCCGCGCGCACGAAGTTGCGGTAGTAACGTTCGACGAGGCGCTTCGATTCGGCGTCGAGCCCGAGCGAGTCGCGCTGTGCATAGAGCGCCTTCACGCGCGCGAAGAGTTTCGCGTCCAGGAAGATCGCATCGCGATGCGCGGCGAGTTTCGGCGCCTCTTCCTTCTGCACCTTTTGCAACGTGTCGTTCGTGTTCGACTGGCTCAGCGCGAAGAAGACCTTGCTGACGCGCGTCAGCAGCGAGCCCGTTCGCTCCATCGCGACAATCGTGTTGTCGAACGTCGGCGCGTCGGGATTATTCGCGATCTTCTCCACCTCGGCGATCTGCCGCTTCATGCCCTCGTCGATCGCGGGCTGGTAGTCGGCGTCCTTGATCCTGTCGAACGGCGGCGCCTCGAACGGCAGCGTGCTCGCGCTGAAGAACGGGTTGGCCTCGGCAGCCTTGGCAGCTTCCGTGGTTTGCGCCTTGTGCGGCGTGCCGGTGCACGAGCTCAGGGCGAGCGACGCGACGATGAGGATGGTGCGGGTACGCAACATGCGCAGATCTCCGAAACGATGAAACAGTGGAAAGTGAAACAAAAAAGGCCGTCGCGCCGCGACGGCCGTATTTCAGATACTCGCGCCGGCGGCGATCGAGTCGGGCGCCGGCGTTGGAGCATGCTCTACTTGGCGTCGCTCTTCGGCTTGAGGCCGCGCTCTTCGAGCAGCGGCTCGACGCTCGGATCGCGGCCGCGGAAGTCGCGGTACATCACGTCCATTTCCTCTGTGCCGCCGCGCGAAAGGATCATGTCGCGGTAGCGCTGTCCGTTCTCGCGCGTCATGCCGCCGTGTTCCTTGAACCAGTAGAACGCATCGTCACGCAGCACGGCGGTCCACAGGTAGGCGTAGTAGCCGGCCGAATAGCCGCCGCCCCAGATGTGGGCGAAGTAGCTCGTGCGGTAGCGCGGTGGTACGAGCGAGAAGTCGACCTGGTAGCGCTTGAGCGCATCGGCCTCGAACTTGTCGACGTCCTGCTTCTCGGCGTTCGCCTGCAGCGTGTGCCAGGCCTGGTCGAGCAGCGCCGCGGCGATGTATTCCGTCGTCGCGTAGCCTTCGCCGTAGGTGCCGGCGGCCTTGATCTTCGCGACGAGTTCGGCGGGCATCGGCACGCCGGTCTTGTAGTGCTTCGCATAGTTGGCGAACACGGTCGGCTCGTCGGCCCAGTGCTCGTTGAACTGCGACGGGAATTCGACGAAGTCGCGCGGCACCGAAGTGCCCGCGAGGTACGGATATTTCACGTTCGAGAACATGCCGTGCAGCGCGTGGCCGAACTCGTGGAACATCGTGATGACGTCGTCGTGGCTGATCAGCGCGGGCTGGCCCGGTGCCGGCTTCGTGAAGTTGCAGACGTTGAACACGACCGGCTTCGTGCCGAGCAATCCGGACTGGTCGACGAAACTGTCCATCCACGCACCGCCGCTCTTGTTGTCGCGCTTGAAGTAATCGGCGTAGAACAGCGCCATCGACGTGCCGTCCTTGTCGAACACCTCGAACACGCGCACGTCGGGCTGGTAGACCGGGATGTCGTGACGTTCCTTGAAGGTGATGCCGTAGAGCTTGTTCGCGGCGAAGAACACGCCGTCCTGCAGCACCTTGTCGAGGACGAAGTACTGCTTGATCTCGTTCTGGTCGAGCGCGTAGTCGGCCTTCTTCACCTGCTCCGAGTAGTACTGCCAGTCCCACGGCGCGAGCGTGACGTGATCCTTGTCGGCGAGCTTCTGCATCGAGGCGGCTTCGCTCTTGGCCTTCGCGACCGCGGCCGGCACCATGTCGGTCATGAGCTTGATCGCGCGCTCGGGTGTCTTCGCCATCTGGTCCTCGAGGCTGTACGCCGCGTAGGTTGGATAGCCGAGCAGCTTGGCCTTCTGGGCGCGCAATTCGGCGAGGCGCTGCACGATCGCACGCGTGTCGTCGTCGCCGCCGTGTTCGGCGCGATCGATCGAGGCCTTGAACAGCTTCTCGCGCGTCGCGCGATCCTTGAGCGAAACCTGCGCCGGCTGCTGCGTCGTGTTCTGCAGCGTCACGACCCACTTGCCGTCGAGCTTGCGACCCTTGGCCGCCTCGGCCGCCGCGGCGATGTCGCCGTCGCTGAATCCGGCGAGTTCCTTCTTGTCGCTGATCACGAGCGCGCCGGCCTTCGTCGCGGCGAGCAGCTTGTTCTGGAACGAGGTCTGCAGCGAGGATTCTTCCTTGTTCAGCTCGCGTAGCGTCGACTGGTCGCTGGCCGACAGCTCGGCGCCCGCGCGCACGAACGCCTTGTTGTAGCGTTCGACGAGATACTTCGACTGCGGGTCGAGGCCGAGCGAGTCGCGCTGGGTGTAGAGCGCCTTCACGCGCGCATAGAGCTTGCCGTTGAGGAAGATTGCGTCCTGGTGCGCGGCGAGTTTCGGCGCCACTTCCTCCTGGATCTTCTGCAGATCATCGTTCGTGTTCGCCTGCGCGAGCGCGAAAAACACCTTCGACACGCGCGTAAGCGTCGCGCCCGTGCGCTCGAGCGCGACGATCGTGTTGTCGAACGTCGGCTTGTCGTGATTGTTTGCGATCTTGTCGACCTCGGCGAGCTGCTGCTTCATGCCCTCGGCGAAGGCTGGCGAATAGTCGCTGTCCTTGATCTTGTCGAGCGGCGGCGCCTGGAACGGCAGCGTGCTCGCAGCGAAGAACGGGTTCGCGGCGCTCGTCGCGGTGGCGGTCTGCGTCGGTTGTTCGGGTTTTTGCGGCGTCTTTGCGCTCGCGGAGAAGGCAATGGTCATGGCGGCGAACAAGGGACAGATGCGAAGCATGGGTGGATTTTCCCGTCAAAGGTGTCTGTGGAAAGCGGCGGCCACGCGCCGCCCGCGCCTGCGCGAGGCGAGCGGGGACCATAGCGGCGGCGGGCGGCGGCGGGCATGTGCCGCAAGTCGGGGGTGGGTCTAGGCCGCGTGGACGTCGTGCAAAGTCCAGTGTGCACCGATCAGCAGGCCCAGGCGATGCTTGAGCACGGCATGCGGTAGCGCGGTCGTGACCGTCACGTCGCAGTGCAGGTCGGACTGCTGCGCCGCAACGGTCGCCTGCGGATCGCTCGCGCCGAGCGACGGGTCGACGGCGTCGGGATCGGGCTGCATCGCGCGCCAGCGTTCCCACAGCCCGGGTTCGCGCAGCGCGGCCTGCAGCTGCGCAGCGAAACTGCCGCCGCTGTTGCCCGTGAACGAAAGCGAGTCGATCTTGCCGCGCGCCGCAGCCAGGTCGGGGATCACGAAGAAGAAGCTCTGTCTGCCTGGCATTGCCGGCTCCCGTTGGAACGTGGAACGCCGAGTTTACCAGTTCAGCCCGAGCGAACCGTTTCGCGTAGCCAATCGCAGGCGGCGGCCAGGTGCGGCGCGAGCGCGGCGGGATCGGCCGTGGGGGCGAATGGCAGTACGCCGAGACAAGGCGCGCCGAGGCGTTCGTTGAGCGTGGCCAGGTTGTCCTCGGCGCGCAGCATCTGTGAGTCGACGCGGTTGCCGATCCAGCCCGCGAATTCGCAGCCGTCGGCTTCGATCGCCCGCGCGCTGAGCAGCGCATGATTGAGGCAGCCGAGTCGCAGCCCGACGACGAGGAACACGGGCAGGCGCAGGCGCCGCGCGACGTCGCGTTGCATCAATTGCGGCCCGAGCGGCGCCAGCCAGCCGCCGACGCCTTCGACGACGACGCTCTCGGCGTCGGCCGCGAGTTGCCCGCAGGCCGACGCGATCACGTCCAGCGCGATCGTCTCGCCGGCATCGGCCGCGGCGATGTGCGGCGCGATCGGCTCGGCGAACGCGTACGGGTTGACGAGCGCATAGCTCGGCGCACCGGCGCTGTGCGCGATCAGCGCGAGCGCGTCCGCGTTGCGCAGGCCCGCGGGCGTGCGCTCGCAGCCACTCGCGACGGGCTTCATGCCGACCGAGCGCACGCCGGCAGCGTTGAGCGCCGCCAGCAGGCCCGCGGAGACGAGCGTCTTGCCGATGCCCGTGTCCGTGCCGGTGATGTAGACACCCGGCGTCACGTGGTCGAACTCCGCACGATCTCGCGACGATAATGTCGTCGCGTCAGCGGCCCCGTGATCCAGGCGAAGGCGTAGACGAGTCCCGGCAATGCGAGCGACCACTTGTCCGTCATTTGCAGCGATGCCGCGAGCGCGATCGAGAGCGTGCAGAAGACGATCTGCTCGACCCAGTCCATCATCGCCATGCGCGTGTGGATCTTCTCCGCGTCGCTGAGGCCGATTGCTCCGGCGTGACGCAGCGCATGGCGATACAGAAGCGTGAACACGATCGACATCGCGGCGAAGCCGAGGCCGAACACGGTGTACGCGGTGCGCAGCTCTGCGACCGTGGTGACCGGAGAGATCGTGCCGTCGGTGAGCCGGCCGCCACTGAAGCCCATGAACATCTGCGCAAAAAGGATACGCAGCGGGTAGACGTAGATCATCACGATGAAGACGAGCGCGAGGCTCAATATGACGGTCGTGTTGTCGTCGAGATCGTAGTGCCGGCTCCAGTTGCGATGCGAGAGCCAGATGCGCCCGAGCAGGAAGAAACAGGTCGCGAACGTCGGCACGCCATGCAGTGCGCGCAACATCTCCTCGACCGAGCCGGGAACATGGCCTAGCGAGATCACGACGAGCGTCACGGCGAACGCGAACGAGGCGTCGACGAAGCCTTCGAGACGCGTCGGCTGATGCCGGCGCACCTGCATGATGGTGGCGAGCGAGACGGTGGATTCGGACATGCGGACGGCCGCGGCAAGTGAGCGCGCACAGCATAGGCGCTAGTGCGATTCAAGCAAAGCGCGGCCTTCGGCGGTAAAGTATGCGGTTGAACCCAGTGAAACACGACTGAAAGAGCGAGCCCATGTTTACCGCAATGGCGTTGCAGGCCAGCAGCAAGTCCGAACAGTACGAGGAGCTCGCCGGGCAGGCGCGCGGGCTGTTACACGGCGAGTCCGATCGCATCGCCAACGCCGCGAACTTCTCCGCGCTCGTTTACGGCGCGCTGGATGATCTGAATTGGGCCGGCTTCTACTTCTTCGACGGCCGCGAACTCGTCGTCGGGCCGTTCCAGGGCAAGCCCGCCTGCGTGCGCATCGCGCTCGACAAGGGCGTCTGCGGCGCCGCGGCGACGACGCGCAAGACGCAGGTCGTGCGCGACGTGCATGCATTCCCGGGACACATCGCCTGCGACGCGGCGTCGCAGTCGGAAATCGTCGTGCCGCTCGTCCTCGACGGCGAGCTCGTCGGCGTGTTCGATGTCGACAGTCCGAAAACAGGTCGCTTCGATGACGACGATCGGGCGGGCATGGAAAGACTGGCGGAAATTTTTCTGCAATCGTTGCGCGGCGCCTGAGGCGTCGCCTGGAGCGGGGATGACTGACAAGAACGCGGGGAAGATTCGCAACGTCGGACCGAAGTCGGCTGCCTGGTTGCGCCAGGTCGGCGTGCGCACGCAGGACGACCTCGTTCGTCTCGGCGCCGTCGAAGCGTTCATGAAGGTCAAGCGTGCCGGGTTCCGGCCGAGCCTCAATCTGCTCTACGCGCTCGAGTGCGCGCTCGCCGATTGCCATTGGGCCGACCTGCCCGAGGAGCGCAAGGCCGCGTTGCTCGCCGCCGCGGAATCGGCCGAAGCGGCCAATCCGATCAAGACGCGCTGGCAGAAGCAGGCAGAGCGCAGCGAAGGCGGCCCCCGCCGAAGCGACGATGACGATACGGGCGGCGGTTTCCGCGACGATGGCGACGGCGCCGCGTCGAATCCGGATGGGTCGGGCAACCGCTTCGACTAACCCGCCTGAACAGATCGCGCCGCGACTAGGCGCGCACCGCGGCGAACGCGCGAGCATCTTCGCGCCAGCGCGGCGTCTGCCGTATGCGCGGCAACACCTCGTCGATGCGATCGACGAGCGACCACATCCCCTCGTGCTCCTCGTTCATGAATCGCTCGGCGATTACCTGCTGCATGAACGCCTGCAGCGGCGCATAGAAGTTGCGCAGGTTCACGAGCACGATCGGGTTGAAGTAGATGCCGAGGCGCTTGAGCGTGATCGCCTCGAAGAGTTCTTCGAGCGTGCCGCAGCCGCCGGGCAGTGCGACGACGCCGTCCGATCCGGTCAACAGGCGATGCTTGCGCTCGCGCATGTCCTCGACGATCTCGAGATTGGCCACCCCCGGGTGCTGCCATTCGACTTCGGTCATGAAGCGCGGAATGATGCCGATGACGTCGCCGCCCTCTGCAAGCGCGCCATCGGCCAGCGCGCCCATGAGACCGACACCGCCGCCGCCGTAGACGACGCTGCAGTTCTCGCGCGCGAGCGTGGCGCCGAGTTCGCGCGCCGCATCGAGATAGACCTGATCGCAGTGTCGACTCGACGCCGCATAAACGCAGATACGCATCGCAATATCCCTCGAACTTCGTAAGCTGGACAGAGCCTCCGCGCATATTAAGGGGTCTTGCTAGACTAGCGGCCCGCAATCCGGCTCACGCACGGCATGTCGAACGCTGCATTACCCAATCTGGCAGAGGCGCGGCTCGCGGTCGTCGGCCTCGGCTATGTCGGTCTGCCGCTCGCGGTCGCGTTCGGGCGCGTGCGTGTGACGCTGGGCTTCGACATCGACGCCGGCCGTGTCGACGCGCTCAAGGCTGCACACGATCACACCGGCGAGGTGTCCACCGCGCAGATGCGCGAGGCTGCAAAGCTCACGTTCAGCGCGGCAGCCGCCGACCTCGCGGGTTGCGACGTCTTCATCGCGGCAGTGCCGACGCCGATCGACGACTACAAGCGGCCCGACCTGCGGCTGCTCGAAGCGGCCAGCCTCAGCATCGGCCGTGCGATACGCCGCGGCGGGGTCGCCATATTCGAATCGACGGTCTACCCCGGCGCGACCGAGGAGATCTGCGTGCCGATCATCGAGCGCGCCTCGGGGCTGACTCACAACGTGGATTTCTTCACGGGCTACAGTCCGGAAAGGATCAACCCCGGTGACCGCCAGCATCGTCTCGAAAACATCGTCAAGGTTACGGCCGGCTCGACACCCGCGGCAGCCGACTTCGTCGACGCGCTCTATCGCGGCATCATCGAGGCGGGCACGCATCGCGCAACGAGCATCCGCGTCGCCGAGATGGCGAAGGTCATCGAGAACACGCAGCGCGACCTCAACATCGCGCTCATCAACGAAGTCGCGCTGATCTGTCATCGCCTCGGCATCGACACGGGCGAGGTGCTCGCCGCCGCGGGTACGAAATGGAACTTCCTGCCATTTCGCCCCGGTCTCGTTGGCGGACACTGCATCGGCGTCGATCCGTATTACCTCACGCACAAGGCGCAGGCGATCGGTTATCACCCCGAGATGATCCTGTCTGGCCGGCGCATCAACGACGGCATGCCCGCACAGATTGCGCAGCGCGTCGCCAAGCTGCTCTCGCGCAGGCGCGTGCACGTGGCGGGCGCCGAAATCCTCGTGCTCGGGCTCGCGTTCAAGGAAAACTGCCCCGACCTGCGCAACACGCGCGTCGCCGATCTCGTCGCGGAACTGATCGGTTTCGATGCGGAGGTGGATGTGTACGACCCCTGCGTCGACGCGGCGGATGCACAACGCGAATACGGCTTCGAATTGTTGCCGCAGCTCGGATCCAAGCACTATGACGCGGTGATTCTCGCGGTCGCTCACGCACAGTTCGTCACGCTCGGTGCGACCGGCATCCGCGCGTTGTGCAAGCCGGGCGGCGTGCTGTTCGACGTCAAGCACGTCTTGCCGAAGGACGCGGTGGACGACCGCCTCTGAGAGATAATATGGCGGCGCGAACCGCGCGCCCCGGGGCGCGACACGGGCTCGCCTTTTGAGTGGCCCCGACAGGAATCCAGCTAATGCGAGTACTCGTAACCGGTGCAGCAGGTTTCATTGGCTCGGCTCTGAGCTCGCGTCTGCTCGCGCGCGGCGACGAAGTTCTCGGCTTCGACAATCTCAACGACTACTACGACGTGCGCCTCAAGGAGGCGCGCCTCGCGCGCCTCACGCCACACGCGGGCTTCCGCTTCGTCAAGGGCGCGCTGCAAGACCGTGAGGCTGTGGACCGCGTCTTCGCGGAATTCATGCCGCAGCGCGTCGTCAATCTCGCGGCGCAGGCCGGCGTGCGCTACTCGCGCGAGAATCCGCGCGCCTATGTCGACAGCAACCTCGTCGGTTTCATCAACATCCTCGAGGCGTGCCGGCACCACCGCAGCGAGCACCTCGTCTATGCGTCGTCGAGTTCCGTCTACGGCGGCAATCTGAAGTTGCCGTTCTCGGTGCGAGACGCCGTCGATCACCCGCTGAGCCTCTACGCCGCGACGAAAAAGGCGAACGAGCTGATGGCGCACACCTACAGCCATCTCTACGACCTGCCGACGACGGGGCTGCGCTTCTTCACGGTCTACGGTCCGTGGGGGCGGCCCGATATGGCGCTGTTCCTGTTCACGCGCAACATCCTCGCGGGCAAGCCGATCGAGGTGTTCAACCATGGTCGCCACTCGCGCGACTTCACCTACATCGACGACATCGTCGAGGGCGTGATTCGCACGCTCGACCACGTCCCCGTGAGCGACGCCGCGTTCGATCCGCTGAAGCCGAACCCGGGCACGTCATCGGCGCCATACCGCGTCTACAACATCGGCAATCATCAGCCGGTCGAGCTCGCGCGCTACATCGAAATCATCGAGCAGTGCATCGGCCGCCAGGCAGAGAAAGTCCTGTTGCCGCTGCAGCCCGGCGACGTGCCGGACACGTACGCCGATGTCGAAGAACTCATGCACGAGGTCGGCTATTCGCCGTCGACGCCGGTCGAGGTCGGCATCGCGCGTTTCGTCGAGTGGTATCGCGATTACTATGGCGTTTAGCCGACATTTGGGTGTGGCTAGACGCGTTTGGACGTCCATACGTCCGTTGGCTCGAAGACGAACGTGCGCTTCGTCACGTTTTTAGGATTTGCGTTCGCGAACTGAACAGTTCATTAACCAAATTTCAACGAACGCTTTGTTACGGTCGCCGCCAGTGTGTCGTTTCCACTCGGGGGATTTTCCGATGGCGTTCCAGCAAATCGCTTGCGCGATCGTGTGTGTCTTTGTCTCGGTCGCGAGCGCGCAAGTGAATGCGCAGTCGCTGTCCGTGACGGTCGCGAGCGACATGCCGGCCATCACGATCGATCAGGTCGTCCCGGATTACAACGGAAACGTCAGTATCAGCCAGCCCGCCGCATTGGTCGAGGCGACCGTTGCGAAGAAATCCTCGGCGTCGAAGCTCGCTTCGGCGACGCATGAACTGCGCGAGTTGCCTTTTTCGTTCGAGACGCCCGCGGAGCTCGACGCGACGATCAGCTCGGCGGTAACGACCAAGGTTATTTTCCGCTCGCCGCGCAACCGCGTGGCCGATTTCGCGATGCGCCTGCGCGACGTGCGCTACGTGCGCGGCGGGCACGATCCTGTCACCGGGTTCGATTGCTCGGGTTTCACGCACTACGTCTACAACCAGACCTACGGCGTCAACCTGCCGTACGACGCGCCGGGCCAGTATCGCGACGGCAAGACGATTCCGCGCGACCGCATGCGCACGGGCGACCTCGTATTCTTCCAGGTCGGCAAGCGCATCACGCACGTCGGCATCTACCTGCAGGATGGCCAGTTCATCCATTCGCCGCGGCCGGGCAAGAGCGTGCGCGTCGACAGCCTCGACAACGCCTACTGGGCCAAGCGCTTCGCCGGCGCCAAGCGTCCCGAAGTCATCTCCTGAAGGGACGTCCATCGCGACGCGCGCGACAACGTGTCGCGCGGCATGTTTCCCACGCATTGCAAGTTGCCGCTGACGCCGGGGATACTGGCCTCATGAAGCGTGCCGTCTATCTGATGCGTGTCCAGCCAATACGCCGAAGAATTTCGATCGCCGCATGCGCGGCCGTGCTGCTCGCGGGCTGCACGACCTCGCAGCCGACGCTGCACGGCGATCCGGCGCATCCGGCCGCGCAGCGTTGGCTGCGCACCGAACTCTACTTCGGCATCGGACCTGCCGACGACGCGGACGCCGCGGCGCACGAGCGGCGCTGGCGTGATTTTCTCGACCGCGAGGTGACGCCGCGCTTCCCCGACGGACTGTCGGTCTACGACGTCTACGGCCAATGGCGCTCGCAGGGGCACAGCGAGATCGAGCGTCTGCATTCGAAGGAATTGCTGATCCTGCATGCGGATACCGCACAGCATGCCGCGGAGATCGAGGCGATTCGCGCCGCGTGGAAGCGCGAAACCGGTGACCAGTCGGTGCTGCGGGTGTCTCAGCCAGCGGAAGTGTCGTTCTGACCGGCTGAAACTTCCCACGCGGATTCGAGCTGGGGCCGCGTGACGAGGTCGACAAGATTACTCGCGTCATGCGCGGGCCAGAAGAAAATGCGATCAATACGGGGGCGGGATGACGACGACCAGGCTGCGGATCACATCGGGTGACATCAACGGCTTCATTGGCCTAGTCGTCGACAATCTTTCGGTGCTCGCGTTCCTCGCGGGCGCGCTGATCGGCATCTTCCATTTTCCGGCCGAGGTGATCTTCGGCAAGATGTTTCCGGGTACCGCGCTCGGCGCGCTGCTCGGCAATTTCGTCTACACGCGCATGGCGTTGCGCTCCGGGCGCAGTGATGCGTGCGCGATGCCCCTCGGCATCGATGCGCCGACGACAATCGGCATGGCGCTGCTCGTGCTCGGTCCCGCGTTCCTGACGTTCAAGGCACGGGGCATGGACGAAGCCGCGGCCGCGGAGGCGACCTGGCATCTCGGCATGGCCGCGATGGTCGTGATGGGTGTGCTCAAGACCGTCCTGTCGTTCTTCGGCGAGTGGGTGCTGCGCACTGTGCCGCGCGCAGGTCTGCTCGGCTCGATCGCGGGCATCGCGCTCGTGCTGATGGGCTTCTTCCCGCTGGTCGACATCCTGCGCGTGCCGATCGTCGGCCTCACCTGCTTCGGCATCGTGCTCTACGCGCTCGTCGCCGAGGGGCGGTTGCCGTTGCGCATGCCCGGGGTACTGTTCTCGATCATCGTCGGCGTGCTGCTCTATTACGGTCTCGGGTCCTTCGACCTGCTCGGTCCGGGCTTCCATGCGCCCGCGGCGCCGCAGTGGCGCTTCAACCTGCCGTGGCCGACGCTCGGCTTCCTCGATGGCATGGAGTACACGCTGCCGTACCTCGCGTTGATCCTGCCGTTCGGCCTGCTCATGGTCGTCGGCGGCATCAACGTCACCGAGAGTGCACGCGCGGCGGGCGACGACTACAACGTGCGCGACATCCTGCTGACCGAGGCGCTCGCGACGCTCGTCGCCGGCGTCTGCGGCGGCGTCGCGCAGACAACGCCGTACATCGGCCAGCCCGCGTACCGCGCGATGGGTGGACGGACGGGCTACACCGTATTGACCGGCTTGTTCCTGGGCCTCGGCGGCGTGTTCGGCTACCTGTCGAATCTCGTCGAATTGATTCCGCTCGCGGTACTCGCGCCGATCCTCGTCTTCATCGCGATCCACATCACGATGCAGGCGTTCGAGGCGACGCCGCAGAAATATTTCGCAGCAGTCGTCGTCGCGTTCTTCCCGGCCGTCGCGAACATGCTCGCGATCAAGCTCGGCACGCCGTCGATCGTGCCGCCGCCGCATTTCGCCGAGTTGTTCGCCCAGTCCGACCACGGCCTGCCCGAACTTGCGGTGATAGTGATTCTCGGCAACGGCTTCATCATCACGTCGATGATCTGGGCGAGCTTCGTCGCCGCGCTGATCGACCATCGTCCGCGTCGCGCCGCGGCGATCGTCGTGCTCGGCGCGGCGCTCACGCTGTTCGGCATCATCCATTCCGTCGATCCGGCAGGCAGCATCTACCTGCCGTGGCAGCTCGACGCGTCCGCGCGCATGCTCGTCTGGCAGTTCGCGGCAGCGTATCTCGTGCTCGCCGCGACCTTGCTCGTGCTCTCGTTGCGCGGGCCCGCCTCGCCACGTGAGGAAGCGCCTTAACCCCGCGGCGCCCTCCGCACCGTTCTATGGTCCAAACGGGAGAAGCAGGTTCACCGTCGACGACCGCGATTCGCGCGGACCGGCAATTTCGCGCTCGCGGAGGTGACATTCCTCCGACGAGGCATGATTTGCGACGCTATCGATCAGGTCAATGCGGTCGTCGAAACGGTGATGGATTTCTCTTTGATATCGATGTCATCGCGTCGCTGTCGGTATCAGGCCAAGGTCCATCTTGCGCCCCCGCGAATTTGTGCTAGCGTGAAACGCGCTGGTGCAGTTGTGCAGTTGAGCCCCGGCGCATGAACTATCGCCGGGCACCTTTGAGTTTCGCTTGAAGGAGTCCAGACATGACCACGCTCGCGCTCGGTTCGATTCAAGTCAGCCCGCTCTCGCTCAATTGGCGGCGCATCTCCGCACTCTCCGGCAGTTTCACCGCGCATATCGCGCTCGTCCTGTTGCTGTTGATTCCACCTGTCGCACTCGAGCTGCAGCGGGCCGTCGTGCACCACGACGACCAGATGACGTGGGTGATACACGACAAGCCCGTTGTCACGGACGAGCCGCCGCTGCCGGTACCGGTCCATGTGGTGAAGCAGAAGGTCAACCTTTCCAAGCCGCAAAAACCGGTGATCACAATGGAGGCGCCGACGGCTCTCGATGTTCCCACAAGCAGCGACATCCCGGTCGACGCAGGCAATCACGCAGCTACGGGACAGGCAACGGGTGCGGCCGACATCGGCGGAGAAACAGCACCGAGCGCGATGGGTTATGGCACGCAAACGAAAATCCCCTATCCGCGCATGGCGGTGCTCAATCGTGAGCAAGGCACCGTGATGCTGAAGGTATTCGTCGGCGTCGATGGCAAACCGCAGCAGGTCGAGATCGATCACTCGAGCGGGTCGCACGCGCTCGACGTCGCGGCGCGCGACGCGGTGAAGCACTGGACGTTCAAGCCCGGCATGCGCGGCGGCATGGCCTATGCCGCGTGGGCGCTAGTACCCGTGACGTTCACGCTGCCGTAGACCGCAAATACAAACGGGCCCGATTTCTCGGGCCCGTTTTTCCTTGACTCGGCCTGACAGCTGCGGCGGTCTTAGTCAGGCGGAAGCAGTCGATGTCGAGCGCAGCCTAGATGGAGACGACGTCGAGTACGGCACACTGCGGCGAAGCACGAAACTGCCCATCGCGCACGCCGACGTAAGAATGGTACTGATCGAGAATGCCGCCGTAGACATGCAGCGAGAGCGCAGGTTGCTGCAGCGAGAGATTGCGGCAGCGATGCACGTACGCCGGATCGAGAAACACCGCCGAGTCGCCGCTGCCGAGCAAGAGCGAGCGATGCGGCTGCAGCGTCGGCGCGTCGGCATCGCCGTCGCTGAAGAATTCGTCGACCTGCAGCGCGCCGTCGAGCACGAGTTCGATGCCCCACAAGCCGGCGTGATCGTGCAGCGGCGTCACGTAGCCGGGCGGCCAGGCAATCAGCAGCATCGTATAGCCACCGTCGGGCGCAGCCGCGATGAGCTGGCGCCGATAGCGCGGCAGCTGCGCTTGGCCGAAGAACGATTCCGCGCGAGGGCAGCCATCGGCCCAGACGAGTTCTGTCAATTGGTCGCGCAACGCGCTGACTTCATGAGGTGTGAGGTCACCGGCGAGACCATCGGTGACATTGCGCAACGCGGAACTCCAGTCTGCCGCCAGCGCGATATGTGGGTGCTGCATGCGTTGTGTTTGCATGCGTGAACTCCTTTCAAACATCGATGCGCTATGCGACCACATGCGCTGTTAGGAAAGCGCTAATTCAGCATGCGTTTTCCATTAGCCGTTGATATATCGATAAAGAAATATTTTTGCTGCAACGGCACATCGAGAGACGATGCGAAGACGTTGTCAGAACGCGTCGTCGAGGGCGACAGCATGGCCGATCGCCGGATCGCTATAGCCATCCATTCCGTTCTCGGCGTAGCCGGCGAACTGGCGGCGAAAACGCGATGCTGCGAAGTCCGAAACGCGCAAGTCATACCAACGCAGATTCGCATCGGTTTCCCACGAACTTTCGACTTGCTCCGTCGGCGCGAGTGAGAAGTTGCGTGAGAGTTTCGAATAGGCGTCGTTGACAACGAGTTGCAGCGGCATCGAGGTCGGGTTGCCGAGCCGTACGCGGACGCGCGCGCTTCCGCGATCGATGACGATTTCGCTTTCGACTTGAGGCTCGACGGGCGTGTCGTCCACGACATCGTTCGCAAAGCGTCTCAGGAAACCATTCGGACCATGCACCGAGAATTCGTAACCCGCACTCGCGCGCCACGATGGCCACGATTCGGTGACGGTCTTGCCGGGCTCGATGGTGTAGATCCACGGGCCGCCGTCGTGCGTCCGCGAGCGCACATGGAAAACCGCGGTCGCGTCGCCCGTGTTTTGCAGTTCGAGGACGAACGAACCGCCCTCGCAACGCGCGCGCGCCTCGATGCGGTACGGCAGCGCGCGTGCGCGGCGCATGCCGGGCTCCTGCGCCGGGAGCGACGGTTCGTCAGGCAGTGCGGGCTTGACGCCGGGCTGTCGACTGAGGAACAGCGGTCGCAGCGCGCTCGTGTCCGGCAGCGCCGGCAGCGTATCGTTCGGCCGCGCGAAATCGAAAGCGCTCGTGAGGTCGCCGCAAACGGCGCGGCGCCACGCACTGATATTCGTCTCGATCAGGTCGGAATTCTGCAACGCGAAGCGGCGTTCGATGAATCGGATGATCGAGGTGTGATCGAACACCTGCGAATTGACGTAGCCGCCGCGGCTCCACGGCGACATCACGAGCATCGGCACGCGCGGCCCGAGACCGAGGGGTCCGGCCCGCCACGTCGCATCGCCCGCGAAAATTTCGTCGTCGCAGGCGACGGTGGACAGACCTTGCGCGCGCGACGAAGGTGCGAACGGTGGCGGCGCATGATCGAAGAAGCCGTCGTTCTCGTCGTAGGTCAAAAGGAAGACGGTCTTGCTCCAGACCTCGGGATTGGCGGTGAGCGCGTCGAGCACGCGAGCGACGTACCAGGCGCCGTAGTCGGCGGGCCAGTTCGGGTGTTCGGAATAGGCCTCGGGGGCGATGATCCAGGAGACCTGCGGCAGCGTGCCGTTGGCGGCGTCGGCGCGGAACTGTCCGAGCAGGTCGCCGCCGTTCGCGACGTCGGTACCACGACGCGCCTTTTCGTAGAGCGCATCACCGGGCTGTGCGTTCTGATACTGGCGAAAATACAGCAGCGCGTTGTCGCCGTAGTTGCCGACCTGCGGATCGCTCGTCCAGCCCCAGTAGTTGCCCGCATCGAGACCGTTGCCGACGTCCTGATAGATCTTCCACGAGATGCCTGCGCGTTCGAGCCGCTCGGGAAAAGTCGACCACGCGTATCCCGCCTCGGCATTGTCGATGACGGGCTCGCTGCCGGCGACGTTGCCGGTGCAGCCGCTCCACAGGTAGTAGCGATTCGGATCGGTCGGGCCGAGCAGCGAGCAGTGGTAGGCGTCGCAGATCGTGAACGCATCGGCGAGCGCGTAGTAGAACGGGATGTCCTCGCGTGCGAGGTGCGCCATCGAGGTGGTGCCCTTCGCGGCGATCCAGCGGTCCCACGCGCCGCCATTGAATGCCTGCTGCGTCGTGTTCCAGTCGTGCGGCAGATCTTCGAGAAACGTCGCGCCGAGCGCTTCGGCTCGTGGCCGGAACGGCAGGAGATGGCCGCCGTCGTGCGGCTGACACAGGATCGACTTGCCGTCGCGCTGGAACACTGCGCGCGGGTCGCCGAAGCCGCGCACGCCGCGCAAGGAACCGAAATAGTGGTCGAAAGAGCGGTTTTCCTGCATGAGGACGACGATGTGTTGGACATCGGCTATCGTGCCGGTCGCATTGTTCGCGGGAATCGCGAGCGCGCGCCGGATCGTTCCCGGCGTGAATGCGGTCAGCGCGCCGCCACCGGCGAATCGCAGGAACCCGCGGCGGTCGAATATCGTCATGGGGCCGCCCGTGAAAATTTGCGCGCAGGGTAGGCGGCATAGAAGTCAGGACGGCGACAGCGGCGTTTCACTGTGATGATCGCAGCCTCCGTGCGCCGTCGCTGCGGTGGCGCACAGGCGCGGCTCCGTCGTTGACAGGCCAGTCCTGCGTCCGCACAATTGGCCTTACCAATAACGCGATGAAGGACGCCCACATGCGGCTGCGGTCGGTGTTGTCTGCGACGGGATTCGGACTGCTCGTGGCATTCGGCATGTTCGGGACATCGAAACCTCTGCAGGGCGCCGCGCCGTCATCGTCAACTGATGCGGGCCGCACGAGCGTCGATCTTGCTAAGGGCTGGCGATTCCGTTTCGGCGGCGATGCCGCGAGTGTCACGAGCGCGGCCTACGACGATCGCGCCTGGGAGGTAGTGGATCTCCCGCACACATGGAATCGCATCGGCGAATACGGCACGACGCGATCGAGCGCCATCAACGACAGCCATGGCATCGGCTGGTACCGGTTGCATTTCAAGGCGCCAGCGCGCGTTGCCGGTCGCCGCCAATTCCTCGAATTCAATGCCGTCGGCAACGTCGCGCACGTGTGGGTCAACGGCGCGGCACTGGGCATGCACGCGGGCGCGTTCTCGCGCTTTCGTTTCGACGTCACGGATCGACTCAATCCGGGCAGCGACAATGTCGTCGTCGTCGATGCCGACAACAGCAAACCCGAGGTCGGCGCGACCACCGAAAATGTCATTCCGCTCGGCGGCGACTTCTTCGTTCACGGCGGCATCTATCGCGGCGTCAAGCTGATCGATGCCGCTGAAACGCAAATCGACTTGCTCGATCACGGCGGCCCCGGTGTCTACGTGAGCACGCCGTCGGTCGCGGCGGATCGCGCAGACGTTTCCGTGCTCGTGCGCTTGCGCAACCTCGGCATGCGCGATCGCGGGCTGACGCTCGCGACCAGGATTGTCGACGCAGGAGGAAATGCTGTCGCAGCGGACTCGACTCGCGTGGCGCTGGCACGCGCCGCGGCTTCGACGGCGACACGTACGATCGCGTTGCCGAGTCCGCACCTGTGGCGCGGCAGGAAAGACCCCTACCTCTACAGTGTCGTCGTCGAGTTGCGCGATGGCGGCAAGGTCGTCGATCGCGTGACGCAGGCGTTCGGCGTGCGCACGTTCCGCTTCGATGCGAACGCGGGCTTCTTCCTCAACGACGAGCCGACGCCGCTGCACGGCGCCTCACGACATCAGGACAGGCTCGGCAAGGGTTGGGCGCTGACGGCCGCGGACCATGCCGAGGACATGGCGCTCATGGCCGAGATGGGCGTCAACACCATTCGCCACGCGCACTACCAGCATGCGCAGGAATGGGTCGACGCCGCCGACCGCGCGGGCATGATCGTGTGGGCCGAGGTGCCATTCGTGCACGAGTCCTCGCTGACCAACGACGTGCCAAGCGCCGCGTTGATCGACAACGCGCGTTCACAGCTGATCGAGCTGATCCGCCAGGAATATAACCATCCGTCGATCGTGATCTGGTCGATCGGCAACGAGGTAGACATTCGGCCGACGCAGCTCGGCATCGACAAACCCGCGCAGTCGCTCGTCGTGCTGCAGTCGCTCAACGCGCTCGCGAAGCAGGAAGACCCGTCGCGCGCGACCGCTTATGCCGACTGCTGCGAAGACGCGCAGGCGATCAAGGGCTCGCAAGTATTGAGCAACGTCGCCGACGTCACGGGTTACAACCGCTACTTCGGCTGGTACTACGGCGAACCGGCGCAGCTCGGGCCGACGCTCGACAAATTCCATGTGCGCTATCCGAAAATGCCCGTCGCCGTGAGCGAATACGGCGCGGGTGGTGCGACGACGCAGCACACCGACAATCCGCAGGGCGGCCCCGTCAACGTGTTCGGCAGGCCGCATCCCGAGGAATACGAAAGCTGGGTGCACGAGGAATCGTGGAAGGTGCTCGAGCCGCGCCGCTGGCTCGCCGCGGTGTGGATATGGAACATGTTCGACTTCTCGTCCGACCTGCGCGAGGAAGGCGACGCTACCTACCTCAACGACAAAGGCATGGTCACGGCCGATCGCGGCATCCGCAAGGACGTGTTCTACTTTTACAAGGCGCAGTGGTCCGCCGAACCGGTGTTGCACATCACGGGGCGTCGCTATGTCGATCGCGCTTACGCAGTCTTCGACGTACGCGCCTACAGCAATGCCGAACGCGCGACGTTGTTCGTCAATGGCGAGTCACGCGGCGAGGCGGCGTGTCCGGGGCGGATCTGCGTGTGGCGCGAGGTTGCGCTGCGCAGCGGCCGCAACGAGGTACGCGCGACCGCAGACCTGGGCGGCACAAGCGTTTCCGATGCGGTCGAGTGGCACGCGCCTGATGCCGCGCGCGGCGTGCGCATCGAGGTCGGCACACTGACGGGCACAACGCTGGCCGACGGCACGCGTTTCGGCTCCGACAATTTCTTCGTCGGCGGCGGCGGCAAGTCGCTCAACCCGCTCACCAAGCCCGGCGAGGAGAAAGCGCAGAAGGTCGTCAGTGCGGGTGGCGGCCCGGCCGTCTACGGTGCGTATCGAGAAGGCGCGTTTCGTTACGAGATCCCGCTGCCCGACGGTCGATGGCAGGTGACGCTGCATTTCGTCGAGCCCGATGCGGCGCAGGCGGCGACGCGAACGTTCGATGTGAGTGTGGGCGACAAGACCGTGTTGTCCCGATTCAATCCCGCCGCCGCAGCGTGTGGTGCGTTGAAGGCGGTCGAACGCCGCTTCACCGCAACGTCGCAGCACGGACACCTCGTTCTCGACTTCAGACCGATCGCTGGCCCGGCAATCGTCTCGGCGATCGTCGTGGTACCCGAATGATCGGTCGCGACGAAGCGATCGGCCGTGGCGAGGCGATCGGCCGCGATGAAGCGAACTCTCGTTTTGCGGGAACGACCTGCTCCGTCACGCCAGGGTACAAGTTCGCACTCCGCTGGGATCGCGCGTGTTCGTGAACGGGCGGCGCTGGTGGATCATCGGCCTCGTCACGCTCGGCACAATCCTCAACTATCTCGCGCGCACATCGTTGTCGGTCGCCGCGCCGACGTTGAAGGCGGCGTTTTCGATGTCGACGCGCGAATACAGTTGGGTCGTCGCCGCATTTCAGGGCGCCTATACGATCATGCAGCCCTTCGCGGGACGCGTGCTCGACCTGCTCGGGCCGCGCGTCGGCTTCGCGCTCTTCGCTGCGGCGTGGTCGGCGGCGAACTGCGCGCATGCGCTCGCGGCGGGCTGGCCAAGCCTCGCGATGTTCCGCGGCCTGCTCGGCATCGCGGAGTCGGCAGCGATCCCTGGCGGCCTCAAGGTGGTGTCCGAGTGGTTCCCGCCGGCCGAGCGCACGGTCGCGACCGGCTGGTTCAACATTGGTTCGTCGTTGGGCGGCATCATCGCGCCGCCGCTCGTGATCTTCTGCATCTACGCGTGGGGCTGGCAGTCAGCGTTCGTCGTCACGGGCGGCGTCGGTTTTTTCTGGGCGGCGCTGTGGTACTGGAACTATCGCGCACCCGCGGATGATGCGTCCCTCGGCGACGCGGAACGCGCGTACATCCTTGCGGGTCGCCGCAGCGAGCCGCCGCCCAGCGACGCGCTCGGCTGGCGCGATGCAATCGTGACCCGGGAGTTCTGGAGCATCGCGATTCCGCGCTTCCTCTGCGAACCGGCGTGGCAGACGTTCAACTTCTTCATTCCGCTCTATCTGTTCGAGACGCGCGGGCTCGACCTCAAGCAGATCGCGGCCTTCGCCTGGCTGCCGTTTCTCGCGGCCGACGCGGGCTCGCTGTTCGGCGGCTATCTCGCGCCGTGGCTCATGCGCAGGTTCGGCGTATCGCTGCTGGCCTCGCGCAAGATCGTCATGACGACAGGCGCGTTGTGCATGATCGGACCCGCCTGCATCGGCCTCGCCGGCAATCCGGCGCTCGCGATCGCGTTGTTCTGCGTCGGCGGCTTCGCCCACCAGATGCTGTCGGGCGCGCTCATGACGTTGTCGGCCGACTTGTTCGATTCGCGCCTCGTCGCTACCGCAACCGGCATGGCAGGTTCCGCGGCCTGGATCGGAGGCCTGGGCTTCTCGCTGATCGTCGGCGCGATGGCCGATACGATCGGATACCACCCGTTGTTCGCGTCGCTCGCGGTGCTGGACTTCGCCGGCGCGGTCGCGCTGTGGACGCTCCTGCGCAGCCGGCCGGCGACCGCGCGTGGCACCGACGGCGACGGAGCATAGACGTATACACGACGCCGTTCGCGCCTGCGGGCGCCGCAGGTGCGCTGCCCATCCATCGGTCGCCCGGAAGGTGCATTGGCGCCGTCGGGCCACTCACGTCGACAGACTAGAGAGCAGACTTGCCAGGGCAAGTTCGAGCGACAGCCTGGCTCTACAAGAAACAGAGAGCCAACTTGGCGGCACCGCGCAGCGCAGGCTGGAGCGTCACCAGTTCCACATCGTGCCGTCTTCGAGACGCGCGACCGGCAAGTAGGCCGCCTTGTACGGATATTTCGCGGCCTGACGTTCGTCGATGTCGACGCCATGACCGATCGCGTCGCCCGGATACATGTAGCCGCCGTCGAACGCGTACGCATGCGGGAACACCGCATCGGTTTCGGCGGTGTGGCGCATGTATTCCTGGATGCCGAAGTTCGGCACCCACGTGTCGAAGTGCAGCGCGGCGCCCATCGTGACCGGCGAGAGATCGGTCGCGCCGTGGCTGCCCGTGCGGATCTGGTACAGCGCCGCGAGGTCGGCGACGCGGCGCAGGTGGGTGATGCCGCCCGCGCGCACGACGGTCATGCGGATGTAGTCGATCAGCTGGTTCTCGATCAGTTCCTTCGCATCCCAGATCGTGTTGAAGATCTCGCCGACCGCGAGCGGCGTCGTCGTGTGCTGGCGGATCAGTCGGAACGCATCCTGGCTGTCGGCGGCGGTCGCATCTTCGAGCCAGAACAGGCGATAGGGCTCGAGCGCCTTGCCGAGCGCCGCCGCCTCGATCGGCGTGAGCCGGTGATGCGCGTCGTGCAGCAAATGATGTTCGAAGCCGTAGGTCACGCGCAGCTTGTCGAAGACTTTCGGCACGAAGTCGAGATACTTCTTCGTGTCCCAGACGGTCTCCTTCGGCAGACCCGTATCGGCGGGCTCGTAGTACATCTTGCCGCGGCCGACGCCGTACGCGTCCTTGATGCCCGGTACGCCCGACTGCGCGCGGATCGCCTTGTAGCCGAGCTCGATGAAGCGGCCGACTTCGTCGACCGTCTCGGCGAGGTCCGCACCGTTGGCGTGACCGTAGACGAGCACGCCCTCGCGGCTTCTGCCGCCGAGCAGGTCGTACAGCGGCATGCCGGCCATCTTCGCCTTGATGTCCCAGAGCGCGGTGTCGACTGCGGCGATCGCGGACATGGTCACGGGCCCGCGCCGCCAGTACGCGCCGCGATAGAGGAATTGCCACAGGTCCTCGATGCGGCGCGGGTCGCGGCCGATCAGGCAGGGCACGACGTGTTCCTCGAGGTACGCGACGACAGCCTTCTCGCGGCCGTTGAGCGTCGCGTCGCCGATTCCGTATACACCTTGGTCCGTCTCGATTTTCAACGTGACGAAATTGCGTCCGGGACAGGTGACGATGACTCTGGCGCGTTCTATCTTCATAAAAGGATGCGTCTTCCGTTTCAGGCGCGTATCGTTATACTCGGTAGCATCTTAGTCTGCCTTGCCAATTTGGACAATATTGGTAAGGCTAAATTCGGGATTTCTATGGCGAACCCTTCCCGCAACAGCAAGATCCGCAAGGCCGCATCGGCCGAACCCGCGGCCGTGCCGACGACCGGTCGGCTCTATCAGAAGCTCGCGAGCAAGATCTTCCAGGATCTGGCCAACGGCAAATATGCGGTGGGCGACAGGTTGCCCGCGGAGCGCGAATTGTCGGCAGAGCACAACGTCAGCAGGCCGGCGGTGCGCGAGGCGATGATCGCGCTCGAGGTGCAGGGCCTCGTCGACGTGCGCGTCGGATCGGGGGCATACGTGCGGCGGCTGCCCGGCATCGAGGATCGGCCCGGCTTCAACGTCACGGCGTTCGAGCTGACCGAGGCGCGCCTGCTGTTCGAAGGCGAAAGCGCGGCGCTCGCGGCCACGCACATCACCGACAAGGAGCTCGACGAACTCGACGCGCTGGTGCGCCAGATTGCTGATGAGAACAGGCGTCCTGGGGTGAGCGAGAACGCCGATCGCGCCTTCCATATGGTGATCGCGCGGGCGACGCGCAACCTCGCGATCGCAAACACGATCGAGGAATTCTGGCGCCTGCGTTCGACCTCGCCCGAGTGCGCGCTGCTGCACGCGAAGGCGCGCGCGGCCAACGTGCGGCCGGTCGTCGAGGAACACAGCGCGATCGTCAAGGCCTTGCGTTCGCGCGATCCCGCGCGCGCGCGCGCCGCGATGCGCGCCCATCTCGCGGCAGTGATCGACCACCTGCTGTTTGCGACCGAAGAACAGGCGCTCGCCGAGGCACGCCTCGCGATGGCCTCGACGCGCAAGCGCTTCGCCAATATCGCCACGATCTAATCGCCTGCTCCCGCGTCCCTCGCGCGCAGCCGCGGCGCCAACGTAACGGCGCGCCGCCCGTTCGACCTCCTCTCGCCCGGCGCGTGGCTTCCGGCCAAGCTAACCTCATTGACAGCTTTGGTTGACAAATATTGGCCATACTGACAAAGTTGGCCTTACCAATAAGTATTACCAATAATTAAAATCGGGGAGAGGCCACTTTCATGCAAAAGCGCATCCTGAGTCATCTCGTTCAATGCATCCTCGCTGGCGGTGCGCTCGTCCTGTGCGGATCACTGGCGCATGCCGAAACAGACGCGGCGGCGACCGACCCCGCGGTCGGCGCGTCGGCCGATGCCTCGGCGCCCGCGCAGGAGATGGGCGCCGTGACGGTCACCGCGCAGAAGCGTGAGCAGGACCTGCAGAAGGTTCCCGTAGCGGTCGCCGTCGTCGATGCGCAGCAGCTCGAGGCGAACGGCGTGCGCGACTTCGTCGATCTCAACCGCATCGTGCCGTCGCTCACGATCAAGCCGGCCGAGAACCCGGTCAACGCGTCGCTGAACATCCGCGGCGTGGGCACGTTCGCGTTTTCGATCGGCGTCGAGCCGAGCGTCGCCGTCGTCGTCGACGACGTGCCGATCGCGTTCCAGGCGCGCGCGTTCACCGACCTTACCGACATCGATCACATCGAAGTGCTGCGCGGACCGCAGAGCACGCTGTATGGGAAGTCCGCTTCGGCTGGCCTCATCAACATCGTCACCGCTGCGCCGACCGACGTCCTCACCGCGAAAGTCAGTGGACTCGCGACCGGCGATGGCGAATACCAGGGCGGCGTCACGTTCTCGGGCCCGCTCGCCGAGCACGTCGGCTTCCGCAGCACGTTCAGCTACGACGATTTCGGCGGCAACGTCGACAACCTCTACGACGGCCACGACGTCAACGGCCGCCGCATCTTCTCGACGCGCAACAAGCTGCTGTGGGATCCGACCGACGCCCTCAACGTCACGCTCGGTTTCGACTACATCGATGGCCACAACACGACGGGCCGGCCGTTCTTCGCGCTGTCGCCAAACGCGTTGCTGCGCGGCAATCCGAACTACACGGCTGCAATATTTGCGCCGGGCGTCACACCGGGCCCCGACAACACCGACGTCGTCAACAACTACACGACGAAGACCGATTACACGGACACCGCGGGTTCGCTCAAGGTCTCGTACGACTTCGGCGGACCGACGTTGCTGTCGATCACGTCGTTCGACAGCTTCAAGATGTTCGACCAGCTCGATCAAGACGAGTCGGCGATTCCCGCGCTCGACAATCGGCAGTTCGGCACGTTCGGCTCGCATCAGACGACCGAGGAGCTGCGCCTGCTGTCGCCGTCGCACGACGCGTTCCGCTACACGCTCGGCCTGTTCTATGCCGACGTCAGCTACAGCCGTAACTTCGGTCGCGGTCCGTACTACTCGCAGGCCTCGTGGTTCGCGACCTCGGACTCGACGCAATATGCGGGCTTCGGCCAGCTCGAATACGACATTCTGCCGGCGACGACGCTGATCGCAGGCGGTCGTGTCAGCAACGAGAAGGTCGGCTACACGTTCGACGACTTCTACAACGGCAACAAGTTCTTCAGCGGCAACGACAGCGACACGTTCGGCACCTACAAGCTCGGCGTGCAGCAGCAGATCGATCCCGATTTCATGTTGTTTGGCACTTTCTCGACCGGACACAAGGGCGAGACCTACGACCTCACGACCGGCTTCAACGCGGTGCGTGCTGCGGGCGGCCCGGTCAAGCCGGAGACGTCGGACGACTTCGAGTTCGGCTCGCGCATGCAATTCCTCGACCGCCATTTGACGGTCAACGCGACGCTGTTCGACACGCGTTATAAGGATTTCCAGGCACAGGGCATCGAGCTGCTGTCCGACGGTACGACCAATTACCGCCTCGCGAACGTGGGCAAACTGGAGTCGAAGGGTTTTGAACTCGAGAGCAACTATCACGTCAACGAAGACCTGACGTTCGGCGGTTCGATCGCCTATCTCGATGCGGAGATCACCGATTTCCCGTTCGCACAGTGTTATCCGGGGCAGACCGCTGCGCAGGGTTGCACGGGTACGGCGGTCAAGAGCCAGAACCTCAAGGGCGCGAGGCCGCCCGTGGCGCCGGAATGGAAAGCAACGGCCAACTTCGAGTACACGCATTCGCTCGGCGGGTCGTTGCTCGGCGTGTTCACCGGCGCGTTCATGTACCAGAGCAAGATCAACTACTCGCTGAGCCAGGATCCGCTCACAGTCCAGGGCGGCTACACGATCGCCAACTTCGCGTTCGGCATCCGCCAGGCGGACAGCCGCTGGGAAGTGATGGCGTTCATCAACAACGCGTTCGACAAGCACTACTACCAGAACATCACGAACTCGCAGGGCAACTACAACAACCAGCTCGCCCTGCAGTCGTATCTGCCGCGCGACTTCGAGCGCTTCGCTGGCATCAGGGCCTCATACAAATTCGATTGACGTGCCGGGCGTGAACGGAATCGCGACCCTCCCCAGGCGCGGCGCTCCAGCCCGCGCCTTTTTTTCCCGGTAAATCGGCGGCGGCTGCGCCGATGTCCTTCGCATCGGCGAAAACCGCCGTCCCGCGAGACATTTGTCGATGCGACGCCCTCGCGAGCGGCGTCGCTCCCACTGGCCGGGGGCGCCGAGCCGCGAGCTACTCGACCGTGACGCTCTTGGCAAGATTGCGCGGTTGATCGACGTCGGTGCCACGCAGCACGGCAACGTGGTACGCGAGCAGTTGCAGCGGCACCGTGAACACGGCAGGCGCGATCAGGTTGCCGCCCGCGTCGATGCGCACGACGGCGCCGCGGCCCGCGTCTTCGGCGATGCGCGCCGAAATCTCGACGCCGCGATCGGCGAAGACGAAAAGTTCGCCGCCACGTGCGCGCACTTCCTCGAGATTCGACTTGAGCTTCTCGAGCAACTGGTTGTTCGGCGCAACAGTGATGACCGGCATGTCTTCGTCCACGAGCGCGAGCGGGCCGTGCTTGAGTTCGCCGGCCGGATAGCCTTCGGCGTGGATGTAGGAGATTTCCTTGAGCTTGAGCGCGCCTTCGAGCGCAACCGGATAGTTTGCGCCGCGACCGAGGAACAGCGCGTGATGCTTGCTGACGAAACGCTCGGCGAGCCTGGCGATTTCGGGCTCGATCTTGAGCACGTCGGCGACGACGCGCGGCAAGGTGGCGAGTTCGGCGACAAGTTCTGTGACGCGCTGCGCCGGCAACCCGTTGATGCGCGCGAGCTCGAGGGCAAGCAGCGCGAGCGCCGAGAGCTGCGTCGTGAACGCTTTCGTCGAGGCGACGCCGATCTCCGGGCCCGCGCGCGTCATCAGCACGAGATCGGATTCGCGCACGAGGCTCGATTCCGGCACGTTGCAGATCGCGAACGAGCCGAGGTAGCCCAAGCGCTTTGCCTCGCGCAGTGCGGCCAGCGTATCGGCCGTCTCGCCCGACTGCGAGATCGCGAGGAACAGGCTGTCCTTCGGCACGACGACATCGCGATAGCGATACTCGCTCGCAACCTCGACATTGCAGGGGATCTTCGCGAGCGATTCGAGCCAGTACCTCGCGACGAGGCCTGCGTGGTAGCTCGTGCCGCAGGCGACGATCTGCACGTGGCGAACGCGCTGCAGCAGCTGGTCGGCGTCGACGCCGAAGATATTAGGCAGGATGTGGTCGTTCGCGATGCGGCCTTCGAGCGTGTCGGCGATCGCCTGCGGCTGCTCGTGGATCTCCTTGAGCATGTAATGGCGGTATTCGCCGCGCTCGACCGCGTCGGCACCGAAGTGCGCCTGCTTGACGGGGCGTTGCGTGAGCACGCCGTGCTCGTCGTAGATGTTTACACCGTCGACCGTAGCGTCCGCGACGTCGCCTTCGGCGAGATAGATGAAGCGTCGCGTCACCGGCAGCAACGCGTGGATGTCGGAAGCAATGAACTGTTCGCCGTCGGCGAGGCCGACCACCATCGGGCTGCCGCGTCGTGCGCCGACGACACGGCCTGGCTCGCGCGTCGAGATCGCCGCGATCGCGTAGGCGCCGCGCAGGCGCGCGAGTGCGCTGCGCACGGCGTCGAGCAGGCCGGCACCCGCGGAATGGTAGTGTTCGACGAGATGCGCGATCACCTCGGTGTCGGTCTCGGTAGCGAACTCGAAACCGAGCGCCTTCAGTTCGGCGCGCAGTTCTTCGTGGTTCTCGATGATGCCGTTGTGGACGACGGCGACCGTGCCGCGCGAGGCGATCGGATGCGCGTTGACCGTGTTCGGTGCGCCATGCGTCGCCCAGCGCGTGTGCGCGATGCCGGTCAGCCCCGCGATCGGCTCGCTCGCGTGCAGTTGTTCGAGTTCGCGCACCTTGCCCTTCGTGCGCACGCGCTCGAGGCCCTTGTCGGTCAGCAGCGCGATGCCCGCGGAATCGTAGCCGCGGTATTCGAGCGCCTTCAGACCGGCGATGAGCGTGCCTACGACATCGCGCCGTGCGGCGGCGCCGACGATTCCACACATGAGCTGATTCTCTGCGAACGCAAAAGGGTATTTTAGCCGGTTCGCGTGGCCACGGCGCGTGACCGCGCCGGGAGAGCCGCCAGCCGGGGAAGCGAGCTTCGCCCGGCGATGCGGCTTTTTCATGGCATCCCGCGGCGGCGCCGCGGGCGCAGACTCAGTGCGGCAGTTTTTCCAACGCGTCGCGCAGGGACGAATTCGCGAGCAGGTTGTAGGTCGCCTGCACGACCATGTTCGACATCGTTTCGACGTAGTTGTCGGCCTTGTACGAGCGGCCGAAGTTCAGCGCGCCGCCGCTGATCGTGCCACTCCACACTTCCTTGCCCTTCACGTCGCGCAGGTGGAATAGCAGCGAGAACTGGCCGCGATAGCTGTCGGTCTCGGTGACGACAAACCGCCGTACCTCTGCGGTCAGGTGCAGCGCGTTCGGCGCGTCAGAGACGTAAAGGCTCGAAGCCTTCGCGAGCTCGCTCATGTGTGTAGAGAGATAGGTGGCGACATTCGTCGACGTCGTCACCGGCCTGACCTTCGCGGCGTCCTCCTTGTTCTCGCCGACGAGCGCCGGGTTCTGACGCTGGTCCGTGAACGCCTCGAAATGGATCGGCGTGATGCGCAGCGCGCCGTCGACCTCGAGCGGTCCCATGTCCGCGATCGTCACACTCGGCGTCCACTGCAGCGCGACGTTGGTGAGGTCGTCGCCGCGCGCGAACGTTTCGGCGCTGAGGACGAGTGCGAGTGCCGGCAGGACGATCTTCATTCTTTGCAGCATAGGTTCCCCTGGGTTTGCGGTGATTGAAAAATTTTTCCGTCGCCGTGCTGGTCGGACGGCGAGGCGCCCGACCTATTCGGCGGCGGGCTTGCGCGGGCGCTTCCAGCCGCGCACGGTCGTCTGGCGCGCGCGCGATACCGTCAGTTCGCCGGACGGCGCATTCTTGCCTATTGTCGAACCCGCGCCAATCGTCGCGTCCTTGCCGATCGTCACGGGCGCGACGAGCGCCGAATTCGAGCCGATGAACGCGCCGTCCTCGATCATGGTGCGATGCTTGTTCGCGCCGTCGTAGTTGCAGGTGATCGTGCCGGCGCCGATGTTGACGCCGCTGCCGATCGTCGCGTCGCCGAGGTAGGTCAGATGATTGGCCTTGGAGCTGGCACCGATCGTCGTGTTCTTCACCTCGACGAAGTTGCCGACGTGCGCGCCGGCTGCCAATTCGGTGCCTGGGCGCACGCGCGCGAACGGACCGATCACACAGGCGCCGTGCGTGACGACGCCGTCGAGGTCGCTGTGCGCATGCACGACCGTGCCGGCCGCGAGGCGCACGTCGCGCAGGCGGCAGAACGGCCCGATGCGCACGTCGTCGCCGAGCACGACATCGCCTTCGAGGACGACGTCGACATCGATCTCGACATCGCTGCCCGCGTCGAGCCGCCCGCGCACGTCGATACGTGCGGGGTCGGCGAGGCGCACGCCCGCGCTGCAGAGCGCTCGTGCGCGGCGAATGCGGTAGGTGCTTTCGAGTCCGGCGAGTTGCCACGGGTCGTTCGCGCCGGCGATCTCGTCGGCATCGTCGCACGCGACTGCGAGGGCGGGACGCTTCTCGGCGGTCGCGAACGCGAACACATCGGTCAGGTAGTACTCTGCCTGCGCGTTGCGGTTGTCGAGGCGCGCGAGCCAGCCGCGCAGCGCGTCGGCATCGGCGGCGACGACGCCGGTGTTGATCGTGTCGATGCCGCGTTGCGCGGGCGTGCAGTCCTTGTCCTCGATGATCGCCTGCACGTGATCGCCTTCGTCGATGACGACGCGGCCATATCCACGCGGATCGGCGAGGCGCGCGCTCAGCACCGCGAGCGCCGAGGGCGCAGCGATGAGCGGACGCAACGTCTCGGCGCGGATCAGCGGTACGTCGCCGTAGAGCACGAGCACGCGTGCGTCGGCTGGAATCGCCGGCATCGCGAGTTGCATCGCGTGGCCGGTGCCGCGCTGCTCGGCTTGATGCACCCAGTCGAGGTCCGCGTCGCCTGCGAACGCCGCCATGACCTGCTCGCCGCGATGGCCGTGCACGACGTGGATTCGCGCAGGCGCGAGCGCGCGCGCCGCAACGAGCACGTGTGCGAGCATCGGCCTTCCCGCGAGCGGCAGCAGCACTTTCGGCCGCGCCGATTTCATGCGTTTGCCCTCGCCCGCGGCGAGAACGACGATATGCAGGGGTTTTGCGCTCATGCCGCTACGATAGCGCAGACGCGCGCCCGGGTTCGAGCTTTTCGCTGCGGGGCGTGTGGCGAAAATCAGGCCGGAGCGCCGCGTACGCTTGGGCAAACGTCGGCAGCGATCGGGTCTGCGATGCGTCGCTCCATCGCTGACTGCGTTTCCACTGCAGTCGGCCCGGGTACTGGCGATCAGGACCTGCCGATCGCGGCCTCGCGGAGAATCAGCCGCGCGGACCCGGCCGCCGCGGTCTTGCTCAGACGACCTTGTTGGCCGCGATCACGCGCGCGAACCACGCGGCCGAATCCTTCGGCGTGCGCTTCTGCGTCTTGAAATCGACGTGGATGAGGCCGAAACGCTGCGAGTAGCCGTCGGCCCATTCGAAATTGTCGAGCAGGCTCCAGCAATGGTACGCGCGCACCGGCACGCCATCGCGTATCGCGCGAGACAGCTCGAGCAGATGCATGCGCAGCCAGGCGATGCGCTGGATGTCGTGGATATGACCGTCCGCGCCGGGCATCGTGTTGTAGGCGGCGCCGTTCTCGGTGATCTCGATCGGCAGGTTGCCGGTGTGCGCGGCCATGTCCTTGAGGATGTCGTAGAACCCTTTCGGATAGATGTCCCAACCGTCGTCGGTGCGCTCGTGCGGCGGGTAACCCGTCGCCCAGTCGGCCTGCGTGTTGAGTCCCGGCACGCCGTTGCCTTCGGGGGCGTCGCGCACGATCCACGACGAGTAGTAGTTGAGGCCGATGAATTCGAGCGCGGCGCGCACGATTTTCTCGTCGCCGTCGCGGATGCCGAGCAGCTCGTGCAGACGATCGGCCGGCAGCGCGCCCTGCGGATACTCACCCTTCAGCGCCGGATAGACGAACCAGAGGTTGAGGAAGCGGTACCAGCGTTCGGCGGCCGCACGGTCGGCCGCCGATTTCGTCGCGGGCAGCATCGGCGCGACGTCGTAGACGCCGCCGACCTGCAGTTTCGGATTGACCGCCTTGATCGCACGGAACGCCATGCCCTGGGCGAGGTTGATCGTGTGCGTCGCGCGCAGGTAGGCGAGCGGCTCGGTGCGCCCCGGTGCGTGCGTGCCGTCCCAGTAGCCGACCTGAGCGAACGTCTTCGGTTCGTTGAAGATGACCCATTGGCCGATGCGGTCGCCGAGCGCCTCGACCACGACGCGCGCGTAGTCGGCGAGCCGCGCGGCCGTGTCGCGATTGGGCCAGCCGCCCGCGTCTTCGAGCGGTTGCGGCAGATCCCAGTGATAGATCGTCGGAAACGGACGGATGCCCGCGGCCAGCAACGCGTCGGTGACGCGCTTGTAGTAGTCGAGGCCCTTCTGGTTGATCGCGCCCTTGCCATCGGGCTGCACGCGTGGCCACGCAACCGAGAAGCGATAGGTCTTCATGCCGAGGCGGCGCATCAAGTCGATGTCTTCGCCGAAGCGGTGGTAGCTGTCGCAGGCGACGTCGCCGTTGTCGTTGTTCTTGATCTTGCCGGGCGTGTGCGAGAAGCGGTCCCAGATCGATTCGCCGCGGCCGTCGACGTTCCACGCGCCTTCGACCTGGTATGCGGCCGTCGCCGAACCCCAGAGGAAATCCTTCGGGAATTCGCCGACGCCGACCTTCGCGGTCTCGCGAGCTTCGGCGCGGGCGATGCCGGTTCGTGCGAGCACCGAAGCGCCGCCGAGCGCCATGGCCAATTCGAGTACTTCGCGGCGTTGCATGATTCGAGCTACCTCAAGCGGCGCGCCGCGCGTTCGATACGCGGCGAGCGGGAGTCGTGGCGAAAAATATGTCGAGTCCGGCCAGGAGAAGATTTGCCGGACCCGACACTCGGGGCGCAAGCAAGGAACGCGTCCTGACGCCGCGCTCTAGAAGTTCACGCCGAAATTCACGCCGAAGGTGCGCGGTGGCATGTACTGCGACGTGTAGATGAACACGTTGTTGCCAAGCGCCGCGCGTCCCGCATTCGTGCGCACTTTCTCGTCCGTGAAGTTCGAGATGTACAGGCCGGCCCACCACTTGTAGTCGGCGGGCGTGTAGCGCATCGACAGATCGCCGCGGAAATAGGCCTTCTGCTTGTCGCCGTCGCCGAGGTTGAACGGCGACAGCCAGCTCGCCGTCTCGTAGTGGCCCGTGAAGCGCGGCGCGATCGAACCACCGTTCTCGAGGAAGAACTTGTGCTCGTAGATCAGCGTGCCCGAAAAGTCCGGCGCGTGCGCGAGGTCGTTGCCGCTCACGTCGAGGCAGTTGCCGATGCCCGACGCGGGCGGGCAGGGCGGCAGGCCACCGTAGTCGTTGCTGCCGGCATAGTGCAGCGTGCCGAGTTCCTTCTCGGGAATGAACGAGAGGATCACGGTCAGGCGATCGGCTTCGCTGAGCAGCGCGTTGAGCTCGCTCTCGAGGCCTGCGACCTTCGTGCTGCCCTGCACGTTGGAGAAGCCGAGACCGTGGCTGCCGTCGGTGAACGTGATCGGCGCGGCGAGCTGGAAATTCTTGAAGTCTTCGTAGTAGACCGCGTTGTTCCAGGTCAGGCGGTGATCGAGGAAAGTGAGCTTGATGCCGGCTTCGTAGTTGGTGAGCGTCTCGCCCTTGTACGGCGTGCCGCCATCCTGCAGGCCACCCGACTTGTAGCCCGTCGAGATGCTGCCGTACCAGAACGCATCGCTCGAGATGTCGCCGTCGATGCGCAGCAGCCAGGTCGGTTTGCTCGCGCTGTACTTGCCGTCGTTGATGCCGCTGACGCCGAGGCCGAAGCCGGTCGTCGCGCTCGGAATCGTGCCCGGGGTGATCGGCACCTGCGGAACGTCTGCGTTGTACGCCCAGCCCCAGCCGCGACCGCCGACGTTTTCCTTCTCGTCATGCGTCCAGCGCGCGCCACCCGTCAGGCGCAGGCTGTCGCTGATGTGCCAGATCGCCTGGCCGAAGCCCGCCCACGAGTTGACCGTTTCCTTCGGCTGGATGAACGAACCCTGCCACGCGACTGTGCCCTGCGGCGTGCCGTTGAAGATCGGAATATCGAAGCGGATCGAGTTGTCCTCTGCCGCGTAGTAGAGGCCGAGAATCCAGTCGAGCGTGTTGTCGCCGGTCGACTTGAGATCGAACTCGTGACTTTGGCTCTCGTAGTGCGAATAGTTCGTGCGGTCGTCCTGGAACGTCGAGCCCGTCGCGAAGCTCGTCGGCACCTGCACGCCGCCGTCTTGATCATAATTGCTCGCGCCGTCGAACTTCGACCAGCCCGCGATGTAGCTCAGCGCGACGCCGTCGTTGATCTGGTAGTCCATGCGGCTGCGCAGGGCGTACGAGTTGCGATCGAGGTACGGCGCGGTGTCGATCAGCGCCGACCAGAAATCCTGGCCCGGACGCGGGGTCTGCATGAGGTTCGCGTTCGGCGTGCCGCGGTCGCGGAAATATTCGAACGACAGGTTCCAGGTGAACTGCGAGTTCGGCGCCCACAGCGTGCTGACGCGCGCGGCCGACTGATCCTGGGCGTTGTACTTCGGGCCGTTCGTCACGTAGATGTTCGGATCGATCGGCTTGAACGTCGCGGCCGTGCCGCCGCCTGCGATGTACGCGGCCTGCTGGCTCGCGACGGACGGCAGCTGCTTGTCGGGACTCTGATAGTCGACGTAACCGTCGTGCTGTTCCTGCGCGACGGCGACGCGGAACGCGAACGTGTCGGACAGCGGCACGTTGATCGCGGCGCGCGCGCCGATGTGGCTGAAATCGCCGAATTCCATCTGCGCGTAGCCATTGACGCTGCCGAGTTCAGGCTTCGCCGTGCGGAAGTTGATCGCGCCGACCGTCGAGTTGCGCCCCCACAGCGTGCCTTGCGGCCCGCGCAACGCTTCGATCGATTCGAGGTCGAGCAGCAGTCCGGCCGCGGCTTCGGCGCGCGGCGTGTAGACGCCGTCGACGAACAACGCGACTTCGGGATCGGCGTACTCGGTCTTTGCGCTGTCGTTGCCGACGCCGCGCAAGGTCAGCGTCACGACGCCGTGGTCGCCTTCGGTCGTCGCCGCGAGGCTCGGCACGAGATGCGTGAGGTCGGTGACGCCGTTGACGCGTTCCTTGTCGATCAGGTCCGCATCGACGACGCTGATCGCGATCGGCGTCTTCTGCAGCGGCGTCTCGCGTTTGGTCGCGGTGACCTGGATCGTATCGAGCGTCTTCGGCTCGGCGCGCCTGCTCGAATCGCTGGCAGTGGCGTCGGCGGCGGTATCGGTGGCGACGGCATCGGCGGCGAGCGCAGCGCCCGAAGCGAGCGCGCAGAGTATTGCGCCATACAGCGCAGTATAACGGACCTTCATATCTCCCTCCCGAGGTGATTTTACCGTCCGCCGTTATGTCCGGCTGGTACGGGCGAGGCGCAGGTTTGCAGAAATTGGCAGCGCTGTCAACAAAAATTGACAGCGCAGTCATTTTGGTCAATTCCACGCTGCGATGCGAAATGACAGCGCTGCCATTTTTCGCTAGGCTGCGCCTCGCATCAGCGCGGAAACCCATGGTTCTGCGCGGCGGACCGGAGGGGTGTCGAAACATGGCAAGGCTGCAAAAAATCCTCATCGTCGGCGGCGGTACGGCGGGCTGGCTGACCGCGTGCTATCTAGCGCGCACGCTCAATGCGAAGTCGCCGCAGGGCATCCGGATCGAACTCGTCGAGTCGGCGGACATCGGCATCCTCGGCGTCGGCGAGGGTACGTTCCCGTCGATTCGCGGCACGCTCGCCGCGATCGGACTCGATGAAGCGAAGTTCCTGCGTGGTGCCACGGCGACGTTCAAGCAGGGCATCCGCTTCGTCGACTGGGTGCGTCCCGCGGGCGCGGGCGGCGTCGACCACTACTTCCATCCATTCAGCCTGCCGAGCCGGCGCGGCGACGGCCCCGAGCTGCTGCCGTACTGGCTGCTCGGTGCGGCGGGCAACGCGCCGTTCGCCGAAGCCGTGACGTTGCAGAAGCGCGTCGCCGACAGTCATCGTGCGCCGAAGCGGCGCGGCGACGGACAGTACGAGGGGCGCCTCAACTACGCCTATCACTTCGACGCGGCGCGCTTCGCGGGCGTCCTCGCCGAGCACGGTCGCGGGCTTGGCGTGCAGCATCGCGTCGCCACGGTCGAGCGCATCGACGTCGACGAGCAGGGCAGCATCGCGTGTGTGCATACGCGCGAGGGCGACGCGTTGACGGCAGACCTCTACGTCGACTGCACGGGCATGCGCGCGGCGCTCATCGACGGCGCGCTCGGCGCGAAGATGCGCAGCGCGCGCGACACGCTGTTCGTCGATCGCGCCGTGGCGATCCAGGTGCCGTACGCACGTGCAGACGCGCCGATTCCCTCGTACACGATCTCCACCGCGCACGAGGCGGGCTGGACCTGGGACATCGGGCTGCAATCGCGCCGCGGCGTCGGCTACGTCTACTCGACCCGCCACACCGACGACGCGCGCGCCGAACGCGTCCTGCACAACTATATCGGACCCGCCGCGGAGGGACTCAACGCGCGCGTGCTCAAGTTCGATGTCGGCCATCGCCCCGTGCAGTGGCGCAAGAACTGCGTCGCGGTCGGGCTGTCCGCGGGCTTCGTCGAGCCGCTCGAATCGACCGGCATCGGCCTCATCGAGACCGCGGCGTACCTGATCGGACACCTGCTGCCGGCCGACGGCGACATGACGCGCGTCGCGCCGCTGTTCAACGAGCTCATGAGCGCGCGCTACGAACGCATCTACGACTTCATCAAGATGCACTACTGCCTGTCGCGGCGGCGCGACTCGCAGTTCTGGATCGACAACACCGACGCCGCGAGCATTCCCACGACGCTGCAGGACCGACTCGCGATGTGGCGTTGCCGTCCGCCGCACCGACTCGACTTCGTCACCGACGTCGAAATGTTCATGCCGGCGAGCTGGCAATACATCCTCTACGGCATGGAGTTCGCGACCGATCTCGCGCCGATGCGCGCTGCGCACCCGCGTTTCGACGAGGCGCGCCGCGAATTCGACATGATCCGCGCGGTCGCTGCGCACGCGGTCAACGACCTGCCCGACCATCGCGCGCTCGTCGAGGAGATGTGCGCGCACGGTATCGGGGACAAGAACGCTGCCTGAGACATGGCCGGCTGTTGTACGATGACAACGCTATCAATCGACGGCCGGTCCGCTGCATGCCGACAGGGACGCCCGGGGTAAAAGATGCCTGCAAGAATCGAAGACGTCGCCAACAAAGCCGGCGTCTCCATGAAAACCGTGTCGCGCGTGTTCAACAACGAACCGAACGTTCGCGACAAGATGCGTGCGCGCGTCGAAGCTGCGGCGAAAGCACTCAACTATCGTCCGAATCCGTCCGCGCGCAGCCTCGCGGGCAATCGTTCGTATCTGATTTCGCTCGTCTACGACGATCCGGCAGCGGGCTCGAGCTACGTCATGGAGATCATCGTCGGCATGCTCGCGGCCTGCGAGAATTCGAACTACAGCGCGATGCTGCGGCCGCTCGAGTATTCGAGCCCGAACCATGTGCTCGCAGTCGAGGACGCGATCGCGCAGTACCGGCTCGATGGTCTCATCCTCGTGCCGCCGTTCGCCGATGATCTGAAGTTGTTGCAGCGCCTCGACGAACTCGGTGTCCGCTACGCGACGATCTCGGCCAAGGCCAAGCTCAATCACGGGCGCATCGGCACGATTCTCGACGAGCGCAAGGCCGCGGCCGAGATGATCGCGCACGTCGTCGCGCTCGGCCATCGCCGCATCGCGCACGTCGCCGGCCCCGCGCCGCACGGCGGTCGCGCGTGGCGCCTCGCCGGCTATCGCGACGGTTTGCGCAAGGCGGGTATCGACTTCGACGAAGCACTCGTTGTCGAGGGCGGATTTTCGTTCGAGTCGGGCATCGCGGGTGCTAAGCACTTGCTCGACCTGCCGCAGCCGCCGACCGCGATCTTCGCCGCGAACGACGACTGCGCGTGCGGCGTCATGCATGAGGCGTTCGAGCGCGGCATGAGCATCCCGCGCGACCTTTCCGTGTTCGGTTTCGACGACACGCCGACCTCGCGCCAGGTCTGGCCGAGCCTCACGACTGTGCGCCAGCCGTGCCGCGAGATGGGGCGCATCGCGGCGGAGCAGCTGCTTGCCGTCATCCGCGATCCCGCCGCGGGACAGCTCGTGCACGTGCCGTATCAGCTGCAGATGCGCCAATCGACGGGGCCCGCGCCTCTGGTCGCGCGCGGCCAGGCGCGCAAGCGCTGACCGATGTTCCAACTCCGCGTCGTTTGAACCTGGTCGCGCCGTTCAGAACAACACGCGCGCATTGAACTGGATCTGCGTATCGATCTGCCTCGGTGCGAGGCCAAGCGCCTGGCGTTGATCGCGCGTTGCGTCGACGCGCACGCCTTCGCCGGTCAGCCGCAGCCAGTCCAACGGGCGCCAGTTCAGCGCGAAGGTCAACGCATTGCCGTGCTCGTTGAGACCAGATGGGAATGGCGCATCGGTGCGCGTCGTGAAGGCGTCGAAACGCAGCGCGGGCCGCCACAAACCGAGATTCCATCCGGCCAACAGGTAACCCGCGGAAAAGTGCGTCTCGCTGCGGAAGCCGGGCGGAGCGATCTCGGTCGTCCCCGCCATCGCCTGCGCAATCAGCGACAGTCGACCAATGTCGGTCTGTCCGCCGAGGCTCGAGAACTTCGTGCGCCATGCGAACAACTCGTCGCCGCCGTTGAATCCCTTGTACTGCGCGGGATCGGCGCGATTGTCGTAGTAGAGCACGGTCGCGTGGCCGAGTTCGGCCGAGCGCCAGTCGACGTTCGCATAGAAACCCAGACGATGGTCGATCTCGACGAACGGGTCGTAGCGGCGCGGCGGCGGCACGCCCAGCAGCGCTGCGTAGACATCCGGTTCGCGCAGGCGGCTGCCGACGCCGCTGACGAGATCGCCGAGCGCCCAGCCGCGCGCGGCGAGAATTTCTCCCGCGGGATCGTTCGCGCCGAACAGCGCCACGGCCGCCTCGAGCGTGTCGGTATCGCCGCGGTGCTCGACGCGCATCTCGCCGCCGAACGTGCGCAGCTCCTCGCCGACCCACGTGTTCAGCGCCGACGACGTGAGCGTCCACAGGCTCGACCAGCCTATGCCGTCATTCTCGAGCGAGATCGGCGGGAAGAATTCGCCGAGTTTGAACGACCAACGCCAGGTATCCGTCGAGACCGGGCGGAAGCGCGCGAACGCATCCGTGAGGCTCACCGCCGAACCATAGTGCGGCTGATAGCGCACGTCGGCAACGAGCGCGAGCGCGGGCGTGGCCTGCCAGTGCGCGGCGAGGGCGACGGTCGGAACGTTCGCGGCGTTGTCACCGTCGCCGTAGCGCGTTTTGCCGAGGCCGCCCCGCGTCCAGGCCGCCTCCTCCGGCGTCGCGACGAGACGGAAGTCGGCGAAGCCCTGCACGCTGAAATCCTGGGCAAGCAACAAGCGGGGTCCGCACGCGAGAACGCAGAGCAGGGCGAAGCGACGATTCACGCCAGCGCCTTCTCGGCACGCCAGACGCCGGCCGACAGAGCGCGCGCAAACTGTTCCTGCGGCATCGGCCGTGCGATGAAGTAGCCCTGCGCGTGGTCGCAACCGATCTCCGCGAGATAGTCGAGCGTCGCCTGGTCGCCGACGCCCTCGGCGGTCACGCGATAGCCGAAGCGATGGCCGAGCTCGACGATTGACGCGACGATCGCGCGATCGGTCTGCCCCTCGGCGAGTGGCTGCACGAAACTCTTGTCGATCTTGATTTCACGCACCGGCAAGCGACGCAGGTAGGCGAGCGACGACTGGCCCACGCCGAAGTCGTCTATCGCGACGTCGATGCCGCGATCGGCGAGTTGGCCGAGGATGCGCGTTGCCTGTTCGCGCCGCGCCATCACCGCGCTCTCTGTGAGTTCGAGCACGATGTCGCGCGCGGCTACGCCGTGGATCGCGAGCAGTTCGCCGATGCGGCGCGGCAGGTCGGTGTCCTCGAGATCGCGTGCTGACAGGTTGAGCGCAACGCGCAGGGCATGGCCGCTCGCCCGCCACTCGCGCACCTGCGCGATGCCGGCGGCGAGCACCCAGCGCGTGAGGCGGCGGATGTTGCCGGTCTCCTCGGCGAGCGGAATGAAGCTGTCGGGCGGCATCGGTCCGAGCTTCGGGTGCGTCCAGCGCACGAGGCCTTCCGCGCCGTCGATCGTGCGCGTGGCGAGGTTGAGCTTCGCCTGGTAGTTCAGCACGAGCCGGTTCTGGTCGAGCGCCTCGCGCAACTCGCTCATGAGCGACAGGCGTTCGGGACGATGCGGGTCGGTCGCCGGGTCGTAGACCACCACCGCGTCCTCCGAACCGATTGCGGAAAGCAGCGCGACCTCGGCGCGCTGCATGAGCTCGCTCGCGCTCGCGCCGTGTTGCGGATGCAGCGCAATGCCGGCCGCCGGTGCCGTATCGATCGCGAGATCTTCCTCGCGATAGGGCTCGCCGAGCACGTCGACGAGGCCGAACGCGATCGCGACCGCGTCGGCGTGCTCGGGCGCGCGCAGCCAGACGAAAAACTTCTCGTCGCCCGCGCGCGCGACGAGCGCCTCGCCCGCACGGCCGCGAATGCGCTCGCCCGCATCCTGCATGACGCGATCGCCGAGTGCGTGGCCCATCGTCTTGGTAATCTCGGGCAAACGCGTCAGCGCGAGCACGAGCAGCGCACCGCGCAGGCCAGCTTCGGCGTCGAGCTGCTGCTGGATCGCCTGCGTCGCGGCGACGCGATTGACGAGCCCCGTGACCGCGTCGTGCCCGCTCTGGAAACGGATGCGCTCCTCGCGCTCGCCTATCGCCTGCGTCATCGCGGTGAATGCGGCGGCGAGGTCGCCGAGTTCGCCGCGTTGCGCGATCGGCGCGCCCGCTGCAGCGGTCCGGTAGTCGCCAGTGGCGATGCGTCTCGCGGTAGCAGCGAGTTCCTCGACCGGCCGCGAAACGTCGCGCGCGATCAGCAGCGAACCTGCGAGGCCGATCAGGAGCGCGAGCGCGAGCAGCGCGGCCCACGCGCTCGCCACGGACTTGTAGGGACGCAGCGCGTCATCGAGCGAGTAGCCGAGTACTGCGACGATGCCGCGACTCTGCTTCGAAGCACGCAACGGCGAGGCAAGCGCGAGATATTCGCGGCCTGCAACATCGACGAGGCCTGGCGTGCCTGACCAGGTCTTGCCCGCGTCGATGAGATGCCCTGCGACGCTGACGCGTTCGCTGCCGTGCGCGTCGACGGTCCATCTGCCGTTGTCGTTTTGCGTCGCGAGCTCGATCGTGCTCAGAAGCGTCGACTCCTCCTGCAGATGGATGAGGAACGCATCGTCGATCGGGATCGCTGCCGCAATCATGCCTATCAGCGCGGGCGCCGACACCGGCACGACGACGAGCCAATAGGCATGTCCTCTCCACGCGACAACGGCCGCGGCGGGCCCTTCGAGTGACGAGTCGAACAGGTCGTTGAAGGGGAATTCGACGGACACGTCCTGGTCGCCGGGAGAGCCGGGCTGCGTGTCGGCCTGCATGTTGCCGTCGAGCCCGATCAGCAGCATGCGCGTCGCGCCGATGCGTTTGCCGTGATTGCGCAAAGCGGAAACGACGGTATCGCGATCGTGCTGCGCGATGGCCGAACGCAGCGCGAAATCGAGCGTCAGCACCTGCACGTCGTTGGCGACGCGTGCGGAGACATCATCGAGCTGGCGCGAGAACGTCGCGCCCGCAACCGTCAGCTGGCGCTCGCCTTCGCGGATGATCTGGCTGCGCGTCACCTCGTAGACGAGCACCGCCGTCAGCAGCTGCAGGATCACAAGCGAGGCGACGAGGAATGACGCGAGGCGTGCGCGGAAGGACATGGTGCGGCCCTAGTAGCTCACGCGCTCGCGATCGCGTTTTGCGCGCGGATCGGGCAGCAGCGAAACGGTGAACGCGAGTTCCTTGTTGTCGGAGGCCTCCGCGAAGGTCAGAACTTGCACGTTGTCTGCACTACCTGGGCGCAGCAGCGGTTGCCAGACGCGCACCTCGTAGCTGCCGGGCACGAGACCTTCGATGTGGGCGCGGCCGGTCTTGTCCGACTGCGCGACGACGGGCGCGTCCGTGACGTAGAGGTAGGTGATCATTTGGTCGTGGATGTTGCAGCCCGTCGCGATGACGCCGGGCTTGTCGAGCCGCAGCGGCTGCGAACTCTCGCCGGGCGCAAGCATGAATTCGAATTTTCGCGCCGGCGCGAACGAATAGACGTGATGACGTGTGCGATCGCTATTGCGAAACACGACGCTGTCGCCCGGGCGAAAGACCTCGAGGTAGGGCGAGAACATCTCGTCCTTCTGGTCGATGAAGTGGACACGCGCCGCGGGCGGCGGCGGCAGCAGGGGCGTCTCGCCGCCGGCATGCGGCGTCAGTGTGACGACCGCATCGGCGACGGCTGCGCCATGCTGATCCGCGATGCGCACGCCGAGCCCCGCCGCGCACAGTGGCGGGGCCAGGGCCCATCCGGCGAAGATCAGCATCCATCCGTGATATCTGTCCATCTTTGCGCCCCCTGAAAACGCTCAGGAAGTATATTCCGAACCCAGGCACAATCCGGGTTGCAATTCTGCCGCCTTGTATACGTCTGAACGATCGAGGAGATTTTCGTGCACCGCAACAAGCCGACGATATGGTCAGTCCTGCCACTCGTTTTCTGCACGGTGGCGTCGTTCGCGTCATCGATGGCAGACGGCGCCGATTTGTTCGTGCGCAACGTCAACGGATACACCTTGGGCGGCGATGGCGCGCTGCATCGCTTCGACGCGATGCTGGTCGATCATGGCAAGGTCGTCGCGACCGGGTCGGCCAATGCGCTCGCCGCGAAGGCCCAAGGCGCGCGCGTCGCAGACGGCGGCGGACGCACGCTGCTGCCCGGCCTCATCGACGCGCATGGCCACGTCATGGAACTCGGCTTCAACCAGGCCCAGGCCGACCTGACCGGCACGCCGTCGCTCGCCGCTGCGCTCGACGTCGTCAAGGCGTTCGCGGCGCGCGACACGCAGTCGGCATGGATCCGCGGCGCTGGCTGGAACCAGGCGATCTGGAAGCTCGGCCGCTTCCCGACCGCGCGCGAACTCGATGCGGTCACGGGCGCGCGTCCCGCCTGGCTCGAACGCGTCGATGGCCACGCCGGATGGGCGAATTCGGCCGCGCTCAAGGCGGCCGGCATCGAGCGGACGACGCCCGATCCGCCGGGCGGCCGCATCGAGCGCGACGCGCAGGGCAACCCTTCGGGCGTGTTCGTCGACGGCGCGATGGGCCTCGTCCACGACAGGATTCCTGCTCCGACCGATGCCGAGGCGAAGCGCGCGCTCGACGCCGCGCTCGCGCGCATGGCGAGCATCGGCATGACCGGCGTCGGCGACGCCGGCATCGATGCACGCACGTTCGCGCTGTACAAGGCGTACGCCGATGCGCACAAGCTGACGACGCGGATCTACGCGATGATCCGCGGCACCGATCATGACTTCGACGAGCTGAGTCGCACGGGCCCGCTGATCGGCTACGGCGACGACTTCCTCACCGTGCGCGCGGTGAAACTCTATGCCGACGGTGCACTCGGCAGCCGCGGCGCGGCGCTGCTCGCGCCGTACAGCGACGATGCGAAGAACAGCGGGCTGCTGTTCCACACGCCGGCGGAACTGACCGCGATGGTCGCCAAGGCGCTCGCGAAGGGCTATCAGGTCTGCATCCACGCCATCGGCGACCGCGCCAACCGCGAGGTGCTCGACGCGTTCGCCGCAGCGTACGCGAAGGTCGGCAGCGGCGAGAAGCTGCGCAATCGCGTCGAGCACGCGCAGGTGGTCTCTCCCGACGACGACATACCTCGTTTCGTCCGTTTGAACCTCATCGCATCGATGCAGCCGACGCACGCCACGTCCGACAAGAACATGGCAGAAGACCGCATCGGCGCAGAGCGCCTCAAGGGCGCGTATGCGTGGCGCACGTTCCTCGCGCAGGGCACGCGTATCGCGGGCGGCTCGGATTTCCCGGTCGAGTCGCCGAATCCGTTCTTCGGCCTGCACGCCGCCGTCACGCGCCAGGACCACGACGACAAGCCCGAGGGCGGCTGGCGTCCGCAACAGAAGATGACGCTGATCGAAGCACTGCGCGCGTTCACGCTCGACGCGGCGTATGCCGAGCACGCGGAGTCGTCGCTGGGCTCGCTCGAGCCGGGCAAGTGGGCCGATTTCATCGTCGTCGATCGCGACATCTTCACGATCGCGCCCAAGGACATCTGGCGCACGCGCGTGCTGCAGACCTGGGTCGCGGGAAAGCAGGTCTATGCGACCGAGAGCGTCGCGACGCACTAGTCGCGACGCCACGATGCTGCCTGCTAGGGCGTAGCGGGCAGCCAGCCGAAGACGTCGGCGACGACGTCGATCGTGCCGCCCGAGCCGTTGTACAGGGACACGTCGCCGTCGCTGCCGATTTTCGCGATCGCGAGGTTCGCTATGGTCTGGCCGGCGCGGAAGTTCAGGTTGGACGTCGTCGGTTGCGGGGCGCCCGTCGGCCATGCAGTGACATAGCCGACATTGTGCGTATTGGTTGCGGTGATGTTGAGGATCACGGCGCCGACGCCGCTGGCGGGTACGCCGCTGCGACCCAGAATCTTCAGATCGAGGTGGCCGCCGCTCGCGATCGGGCCGCCGCCCGCAAACGTGCCGTCGCCCGTCTGCTGGCCCGGTCGCGTGTCGAGCAGTCGCGCGGGCGCGACGTAGGTCAGCTCGGACGACGACGGGAACCAGCCGAGCAGGTCGGCGACCAGGTGCACGTTGCCGTTCGCGTTGAACAGCGACACCTGACCGGTCGCGCCGACCTGGCTCACCACGAGGTTCGGAATCGTCTGGTTCGGCACGAAATTCAGGTTCGCCGTCGTTGGCTGCGTCGTGCCTTGCGGCCACGCGGAAACGTAGCCGGGCGCGGTCGGCTGCGTCGCCGTGACGTTGAGGATCACGCCGCCCACGCCGGACGCCGGGAGCCCGGCGCGCCCGCTCACCTGAAGGTCGATCTTCGCGCCGCCCGCAAGCGCGCCGCCGCCAGCGAACGCGCCGTCGATCGTCTGTTGTCCGGCTCTGGTATCGAGCAGGCGCGCGGGCACGATCGAGTTGAGCGCGGACGAGGTCGTGAAGTAGCCGACGACGTCGACGACGAGCGCGCTGCTGCCAGCGGCGTTGTACAGCGAGATCTGACCGTTGCTGCCGACTTTTGCGATGACCGAGTTGCTGATCGTGTCGCCGGCCTTGAAGTTGAGATTCGCCGCGAGCGGCAGGGTCGTGCCCGCAGGCCAGACCGTCGCATAGCCGGTCGCCGTCGGCGACGTCACGGCAACGTTGAGCGCCACGGCAGTCACACCGGTGAGCGGCACGCCGCCGCGACCGAGCACGGTGAGGTTGAGCGTGCCCTGCGGTCCGACCGCGCCGACACCGGCGGCATCGTCGTCGCTCGTGGCAAAGCCCGGGCGCGTGTCGAGCAGGCGCGCGGGTACGAGCGGCACGTAGGCGACGGGTGCATCCGTGACGACGACGAGCGTCGCCGACATCGGCGCCATCGCGCTGACGGTCAGGCTCGAACCCGAAATCGCGGTCGGGCCGCCAGTCGCGGCGAGGTTGCTCGAGCCCGTGAAACCGTACTGCCGCCACGTGCCGCTGCGCGGCACCGAGAACGAGACCGTCGCGTCGTGCGACACGACGTCCTTGTTCGTCAGGAGGATCATCGTGCGCTGGCCCGGGACGTCGAACGCGTACGCACCGACCTGATCCCTGTTCGCACTCGTCGCCGAGATGCTGTTGCCGCTGACCTTGCTGCCGGCGCCGTCGTAGTTGAGGAAGATCGAGAACGCATTCTCGGCGACGGTGTTCGGTTGTGGTGCAACCCAGCGCGTGGCCATGTCGAGACCTTCGCGCGCGAAGATCGCAAGTGCCTCGGCCTGCGCCACGGCGCCCGTGGTCGTGTTGTCGTTACCCCAGTTGTATTCGGTGATCGCGAGTTTCGTGCTCGCGCAGTACTGGTTGATCCAGCCGCGCGCGCGCGGGAGCAGCTGCGGGATGCTGTAGTGATTGCTGTCGGCGTTGCCCAGATCCTTGATCCAGGACTGCGATACCCAGCTCGTGTCGTAGAGTTCTTGCAGCGAGGCGAGACGCAATGCGGCCGTCGTGGGCGAGTCGTCGTTGCTGAGCGAAACGTTGCTGCCTTGCGGGTAATAGTGCAGATCGAGATAGTCGACGGGCTTGCCGTTCGCGCAGTTCTGGCGCAGGTACCAGGCGACGAACGGCAAACCATCGTGATCCGGGCCCGAGGGGGAGGTTCTGTTGCGATCGGTGTTGGACGAGCCGCAGTTGTCCTTGGCTGACCAGAACAGGTCGCAGTAGCCCCAAGTCACGGGCCCCGTGATTCGCGCGTTCGGATCCTGCTGCTTGATCGCCGTGCCGTAGCTCAGCGCCTTGCCCCAGATCTCGTCTTCGTCGGGCGGTGTCGGATGCACGTCGCGATGCGTCGAGTTCCACAGCATCACTTCGTTGTCCAGCGTGTAGTAGCGCACGCCGCCGCTCGCCGCGTTGCCGAATGTCGATTGCAGGTGGGCGATCCATTGTTGCTCGAAAGCCGGTGTCACGGGCGTCGAAGAATCATACGGGCTGTTGCCGGTGATCGCCGAGCCATCGGTGTGGTAGCCGTTGCCGGCGTTCGGATCCCAATAGTCGCTCGACTGCTGCGGGCCATAGGTCGCGACCGGGAAGCCGACCGTGTACGGATGGCCGAGTGCACTGTCCGCGCGCGGCGTCCAGCCTATCGTCGGGATCGTGATGAGCGGCTTGGCGCCGCCGCTGATCGCTTCGCTGACGAACTTGTCGGCCGAGTTGTTGAGCGGCGGCACGTGCGTGCGGTCAGTGCTGTTCGGAATGTTCTCGTAGTACCAGTCGCTGGCGGTGCTGTTGACGTCGACCTGCCAGTTGTATCGCGTCGTCGAGTTGCCGCCCCAGCGCCGCACCGTGTAGCCCACCTGGCCGTTGCGCGTGCCGTCGCCATAGGCGACGCCGAAGATTCCCGGTTTGACGAGGTTGCCGACCGTGTGCGTGTCGACGGCGACGCCAACCGCGGCGCCGCTCGCGATCGGCGTCGTCCGTGCGTTGAAGACGATGTCCGTGATGTACACCTGCGCCTGCGATCCTCCCGAGCCATCCTGGAAGACGAGCGCGTTGACGTTGCCGTAGGTGAGATGGAGCGTGTCGAAATTGATCGTTACCTGGTTCCAGGTTCCCGCCGCGATGCCGCCACTCGCGTGACTGCCTATGTCTATCGTGCCGTAGTCGCCGGTCTGCACGTTGTTCGGGTCGCTAGGATCGATTACCTGTAGGTTGAGGTTGATCTTCTGCCCGCTGCCCGTGCCGCCATTGATCCAGAACGTCAGGCTGCCGTAGTTCGGCATCGGATAGCGCGCGGTGCCGTTCGCGGCGAGGATGCGCACGGCGCCCCAGTTGTCGGGCTTGAACGAGATCGACTTCGTCTCGCTGCCACGAACGACGGTCGTACTATTGAAGCTGTAGGTCGCGGCCCAGCTGGCGTAGTTGGCGAACGAGTTTTCGAGCGCGCCGTCGTAGACGGTCAGCGATGCGGCATGTGCGGCAGCGGCCGAGAGGAACGGCGCGAGCGCGATGATCATGCGCGCCGCAGCCGTACGGGTTTTGGCCAGCGCGACACGCCCGTGTGTCGCGCGATCGTCCTGCGCGCAAGCATCGATCACGGATGCACCGGAAGTTGGGGGAGTGGGGCGACGACTCGGGTTCATGGGGCGGCGTCCGATCTGACAGATGCGTCCGCGGCAGCAAACTGCGCGGGCCTGCGGCGACAGCTCCCCACGGCGTCGCGCGATCGCTCATGTTATCGCCGGAGCCGGGCAAAACGCGCGCCGATACTGTGAACCCGTGCGCAGAAGGGACGCAATTGGACCAAGCGAAGGCAACAAAAAACCGGCACTGGGCCGGTTTTTTTGTTTGCTGGATCGGCGAGGACGATCAGTGCTTGGCCTGCCGGCCGAGGCGCTCGATCGTCTGCAGCTGCGCGATCGCCTGCGCAAGCTCGACCTGCGCCTGCGCGATTTCGACGGCGTCGGTGCGGTCCGCGAGAACGCGCTGGGCCTCGTCCTTCGCACGCCGCGCGGCGGCCTCGTCGAGATCCTTCGCGCGGATCGCGGTGTCGGTCAGCACGGTGACGACCTGCGGCTGCACCTCGAGGATGCCGCCAGAGACGTAGAAGAACTGCTCCTCGCCGTTCTCCGCGATCACGCGAACCTGGCCGGGCTTGAGGCGCGTGATCAGCGGCGCGTGCCGCGGCACGATGCCGAGTTCGCCTTCTTCGCCGGTGGCGACGACCATCGTCGCCTCGCCGTGGAAGATCTCGGCTTCGGCGCTGACGATATCGCAGCGGATGGTGGTGGTCATGTGGCTACTCCCGTTCTGGCGTCCCGGCTCTCAACTTATGCGGCTTTCTTTTCCGACATCTTCTTGGCCTTCTCGAAGGCCTCGTCGATGCCGCCGACCATGTAGAACGCCTGCTCCGGCAGGTGGTCGCATTCGCCGTCGACGATCATCTTGAAGCCGCGGATCGTTTCCTTGAGCGACACGTACTTGCCCGGCGAGCCCGTGAACACTTCGGCGACGTGGAAGGGTTGGGAGAAGAAGCGCTCGACCTTGCGCGCGCGCGACACGGTCGCCTTGTCTTCTTCGCTGAGCTCGTCCATGCCGAGAATCGCGATGATGTCCTTGAGTTCCTTGTAGCGCTGCAGCGTGCCCTGCACGCGGCGGGCGACGTCGTAGTGCTCCTGGCCGATCACGAGCGGATCGAGCTGGCGGCTCGTCGAGGCGAGCGGGTCGACCGCGGGGTAGATACCGAGCGAAGCGATATCGCGCGACAGCGCGACGGTCGAGTCGAGATGCGCGAACGTCGTCGCCGGCGACGGATCGGTGTAGTCGTCCGCCGGCACGTAAACGGCCTGGATCGAAGTGATCGAGCCGGTCTTCGTCGACGTGATGCGCTCCTGCAGGCGGCCCATTTCGTCCGCGAGTGTGGGCTGGTAGCCCACCGCGGACGGCATGCGGCCGAGCAGCGCCGATACTTCGGTACCGGCCAGCGTGTAGCGGTAGATGTTGTCGACGAAGAACAGCACGTCGCGGCCCTTGCCGCTCGCGTCCTTCTCGTCGCGGAAATATTCGGCCATCGTGAGGCCGGTCAGCGCGACGCGCAGGCGGTTGCCGGGCGGCTCGTTCATCTGCCCGTACACCATCGCGACCTTCGACTCGGGCAGGTTGTCGAGCTTGACGACGCCCGCCTCGATCATCTCGTGGTAGAAGTCGTTGCCTTCGCGCGTACGCTCGCCGACGCCCGCGAACACCGACAGACCCGAGTGCTGGGTCGCGATGTTGTTGATGAGCTCGAGCATGTTGACTGTCTTGCCGACGCCCGCGCCGCCGAACAGGCCGACCTTGCCGCCCTTCGCGAACGGACAGACGAGGTCGATGACCTTGATGCCGGTCTCGAGCAGCTCGTTGGCCGCCGCCTGTTCGTCGTAGCTCGGCGCCGGACGATGGATGACCCAGTGGTCCTTGACGTCGATCGGGCCGACTTCGTCGATCGGCGTGCCGAGCACGTCCATGATGCGGCCGAGCGTGCCGGCACCGACCGGCACCTTGATGCCTTCGCCGGTGTTGGTCACGACGAGGTTGCGCTTGAGGCCGTCGGTCGAGCCGAGGGCGATCGTGCGCACGACGCCGTCGCCGAGCTGCTGCTGCACTTCGAGCGTGATCGGCTGCGCCGTGCCTTCGACCTTGAGCGCGTCGTACACGCGCGGCACCTGGTCGCGCTGGAACTCGACGTCGACGACCGCGCCGATGATTTGAACCACTTTGCCCTGACTCATGATGTTGTCCTCAAAACATTGAATTCTGTACGCGTCGCGCGCGAACTGATCGACGAGATCAGACCGCAGCGGCGCCGCTGACGATTTCCGAGATTTCCTGCGTGATCGCAGCCTGGCGCGCCTTGTTGTAGATCTGCGTCAGCGTGTCGATCGCCTTCGAGGCGTTGTCGCTCGCCGACTTCATCGCGACCATGCGCGCCGCGTGCTCGCTCGCGAGATTCTCGAGCGTCGCCTGGTAGACGAGCGACTCGCTGTAGCGCGTGAGCACGTGATCGAGCACCGCCTCGGCGTTCGGCTCGTAGATGTAGTCCCAGTCGTGCGACGTCTCGAGCTTCTCCGACGGCGGCAGCGGCAGCAGCTGATCGAGCGTCGCCTTCTGCGTCATCGTGTTGACGAAACCGTTGTAGGCGAGCGTCAGGCGGTCGATGCGCTTTTCGCCATACGCGTCGAGCATCACCTTGACCACGCCCATGAGCTTCTCGATCTTCGGTCGTTCGCCGAGATGCGAGGCACTGCCGACGAGATTGACCTTGAGGCGCTTGAAGAACACGTTCGCTTTCGTGCCGATCGCGACGATGTCGACTTCGATGCCCTTTTCCTGCAGCCCGCGGATTTCGGCGAGCAGCTTGCGGAACAGGTTCGAGTTGAGACCGCCGCAGAGGCCGCGATCGGTCGACACGACGATGTAACCGACGCGCTTGATCGGATCGCGCTCGACGAGGAACGGATGTTTGTACTCGGTGTTCGCCTTGGCGATATGACCGATCAGCTGGCGCATTGCGCGCGTGTACGGGCGCGAGGCCTTCATGAGGTCCTGCGCCTTGCGGATTTTCGAGGCCGAGACCATTTCGAGCGCGCGCGTCACCTTGCGGGTGTTCTGCACGCTCTTGATCTTCGTTCGGATTTCTCTTGCACCAGCCATTGGGGAACTCTCTTAGATGCCGGAAAGGTGCACTTCTGCACCGTGCCGTATCAGCCACAACCCTGCCAATTTCGCTTCGCGAAATCGGCCGCCCCTTGACTCAAGGGGCTCCAAAATCAGGAGCCACGCAATCCATGGGCTCCAGGATCAAGATCACCAGCTACCGGTCTTCTTGAACTCTTCGATGCCCTTCTTGAGGGTGCCTTCGATCGCGTCGTTCCAGTCCGACTTGTCGTTTGCGGCCTTGACCCATTCCGCGTAGTTGCTTGCGAAGTGGCCGTGCAGCGCCTTCTCGAACGGCAGAATCTGCGCGATCGGCAGGTCGTCGAGGTAGCCCTTCTCGGCGGCGTACAGCGTGATCGCGAGCTGCGCGACGGACAGCGGCAGATACTGCTTCTGCTTCATGAGCTCGGTCACGCGCTGGCCGCGCTCGAGCTGCGCGCGCGTGGCGGCGTCGAGGTCGGACGCGAACTGCGCGAACGCCGCGAGTTCACGGTACTGCGCGAGCGCGAGCTTCACGCCGCCCGCGAGCTTCTTGATGATCTTGGTCTGCGCGGCGCCACCGACACGCGACACCGACACGCCCGCGTTCACGGCGGGACGGATGCCCGCGTTGAACAGGTCGGTCTCGAGGAAGATCTGGCCGTCGGTGATCGAGATCACGTTGGTCGGCACGAACGCGGAGACGTCGCCGGCCTGCGTCTCGATGATCGGCAGCGCCGTCAGCGAACCCGTCTTGCCCTTGACCGCACCCTTCGTGTGCTTCTCGACGTATTCCTCGTTGACGCGCGCGGCGCGCTCGAGCAGGCGGCTGTGCAGATAGAACACGTCGCCCGGATACGCTTCGCGGCCCGGCGGGCGGCGCAGCAGCAGCGAGATCTGGCGATACGCCCAGGCCTGCTTGGTCAGATCGTCATAAATGATCAGCGCGTCTTCGCCGTTGTCGCGGAAGTACTCGCCCATCGAGCAGCCCGAGTACGGCGCGATGTACTGCATCGCGGCCGAGTCGGAGGCCGAGGCGGCCACGATGATCGTGTGCGCCATCGCGCCGTTCTCTTCGAGCTTGCGCACGACGTTGGCGATCGACGACTGCTTCTGGCCGATCGCGACGTAGATGCACTTAACGCCCGTGCCCTTCTGGTTGATGATCGCGTCGATCGCGAGCGCGGTCTTGCCGGTCTGGCGGTCGCCGATGATCAGCTCGCGCTGGCCGCGGCCGATCGGGATCATCGCGTCGACCGACTTGTAGCCGGTCTGTACGGGCTGCGACACCGACTTGCGCCAGATCACGCCCGGCGCCACCTTTTCGATCGGCGAGGTCTGCTTCGCGTTGAGCGGGCCCTTGCCGTCGATCGGCTGGCCCAGCGCATCGACGACGCGGCCGAGCAGTTCGGGGCCGGTCGGCACTTCGAGGATGCGTGCGGTCGTCTTGACCGTGTCGCCCTCGCGCAGGTGCTCGTATTCGCCGAGGACGACGGCGCCTACCGAATCGCGCTCGAGGTTGAGTGCGAGCGCGACGGCGTTGCCCGGCAACTCGATCATTTCGCCCGACATCGCGTCGGCGAGACCGTGGATGCGGACGATGCCGTCCGACACCGAGACGATCGTGCCTTCGTTGCGCGCTTCGGCAGCGAGTTTGACCTGCGCGATGCGGTTCTTGATCAGTTCGCTGATTTCGGAGGGATTGAGCGTGGTCGTCATACAGGTTTCCTCTGCGCTTGAGCACCTTTCACGGCGCGTCGCGCTTGGGGTTAATGTCAAAGGTCAAAGGTCAATCGTCGATTGGCGGGTGCATGCGATGCGCATGGGTCCGCACGGACTGTTGACCTTTGACTTCTGACGGGCTCGGCGGCCGGACAGCGCCGCCGATTCGTCATTGCAGCAAAGCACTTTCCAGACGCGCGAGGCGGCCGCGCACCGAACCGTCGATCACGACGTCGCCCGCGTCGATCACCGCGCCGCCGATCATCGCCGGATCGACGCGCTGCTCGAGTTCGATGTCGCGACCGAAACGCTTGGCGAGAGCGAGCTTGATCGCGTTCGCCTGTTCGCCCGGGATTTCGGCGGCCGAACGCAGCGTCACCTTGAGCACGCGCTCGGACTCGCGCTTCAACTCCTCGTACAGCGCCGAGATGTCCGGCAGCAGCGCGAGGCGACGATTGGTCGCGAGCAGGCTGAGGAAGCTCGCGAACGCCGAGCCGGCGGCTTCATCGGGCGGCAGCAGCAGGCCGACGAGCTCGTCGCTCGTCAGTCGCGGGTTGCCGATCAATGCGCCGACGCGCGTGTCCGCGACGGCCTGTGCGGCGAAGCCGAGCTTGGCCGACCAGGCGGCGAGCGCGTTCGTGCCGCGTGCCGTGTCGAAGGCGGCGCGCGCGTACGGGCGGGCGAGGGTCAGGGATTCGCTCATTTCAGATCTCGGCGACGAGCTGGTCGAGCAACGCCTTGTGCGCGTCGGGGTTGATCTCGCGCTGCAGGATCTTCGACGCACCCTGCACGGCGAGCGACGACACCTGGCCGCGCAGCGCTTCACGCGCCTTGCCGACCATGCCGTCGATCTCGGCCTGTGCGGTCGCTTTCACGCGCGCGGCCTCGAGCAACGCGTCGGCCTTCGCCTTGTCGACGATCTGGTTGGCCTGCTGGCTCGCCTTCTCGACGATCTCGGCGGCTTGCGCACGCGCCTTCTTGATCTCTTCGGCAACGCGGGAATCCGCATCCTTGAGTTCGGCCTTGGCGCGATCGGCCGCGGCGAGACCTTCGGCGATCTTCTGCTGCCGCTCCTCGATCGCCGCCATGATGGACGGCCAACCGAATTTCATGACGAGCAGGACGACGGCGAAGAACGCCAGACCCTGGATGACGAATGTGATGTTGGGAATCATCGCTACTACTCCGAATTTGAGTGAAACACCGGACATCCTGTCGCGGGTTTCAAGCAAGCGGTCGCGGCAGAGCCGCTAACGCTTGGCGGATCGACGACGAGTCGTCGATCCGGCGGCACTCCTGTGCCGCGCGTCGTCGGGCTTACTTGCCGGCGAGCGCGCTCACGAACGGATTGGCGAAGATCAGCAGCAGCGCGATGGCGACGCCGATCATCGGCACCGCGTCGAGCAGGCCGGCGACGATGAACATCTTCGTCTGCAGCATCGGGGTCAGTTCCGGCTGGCGCGAGGAACCCTCGAGGAACTTGCCGCCGAGCAGTGCGAAGCCGATCGCGGTGCCGAGCGCGCCGAGGCCGATCAGAAGAGCGGCGGCGATCAGCGTCATACCCATTACGTGCGAGGTGAGTTCCATGGTTATCTCCTAAATGAAATCAAGAAAATGAAAAGAAAAAACGAAAACGAAAAACGATCAGTGCCGCTCCGCCGCCATGCTCAGATAGACGACGGTCAGCATCATGAAAATGAAGGCCTGCAGCGTGATGACGAGGATGTGGAACGCAGTCCACAGGAAGCCCGAGATGAACTGGCCGATGCCGAGGAACCAGGTCGACGCGTGCGCGAGCGAGGCGTCGAGCGTCATCACGGCGATGAGGATGAAGATCAGCTCGCCCGCGTACATGTTGCCGAACAGTCGCAGGCTCAGCGAGACCGGGCGCACCGCTTCCTCGATGAGGCGCAGCAGCAGGTTGGCCGGGGCCAGCGCGATCTTGCCGACGATGCTGTGTGCGTGGAACGGCGCGCTGACCATCTCGCCGAAGAACACCTTCGGACCCTTGTGCTTCAGGCCGAAGTACTGGATCAGCAGGAATACGGTCAGTGCCATGCCGAGCGTCGTGCTGAGGTCGGCGGTCGGCACGATGCGCAGGAACGGCAGGCCCGCCGCGTGGCCGATGCTCGGCAGCGCGTCGACCGGGATCATGTCGAGGAAATTGAAGAAGAAGACGAGACAGAAGATCGTGACGGCGAGGGGCGCGATCAGGCGGCTCGAGCCGTGGAACGTCTCGCGCACGAGACCGTCGATGAACACGACGATCATCTCGATCGCGCTCTGAACCTTGCCAGGATTTTCGACCTTCGCGCGGCGCGCGACGCCGATGAACAGCACGCAGAAGAGTGCGGCGAGGACGAACGTGAAGAACAGCGTGTCGATGTTGAGCGTCCAGAAGCCGTCATCGCGCGGCCAGCGCAGATGATGCAGGTGGTGCACGATGTATTCGGTCATGCCACCGGATCCGGACGTTTCGTGTTCGCTAGCGTGTTGCAGCATCGTCTACTCGATTGAATCCAAATTGCCTTTTCGAACTTTCAGCGGATGAAACCGACCGCCACCCAAAACGCCAGCTGCGCCGCAACGACGCCGATCATCAGCGGCGCCGGAGCGAGCCTGAGCACCGCTACTGCCAGGTACAGCGCGAATACGAGCCACACCCACTTCAACACTTCCGCGGCGTAGACCGAGCGCGCGATCTGCCGCGACGGTGCGATGCCGTGGGCGAACAGGCGCCACGCGAACAACGCGTTGCCGAGCGCGATCACGACCCCGCCGTACCACGCTGCGACGCCCGATTGCCACCCGTTCAGGCAGAAACCGAGGCCGACCAGGCCAATTGCGCAGAGCTGGAAGGTCACGGTCCGGACGGCGACGCGTCGGCCATGAGCGATGGAGTTCTGCACGGGATTGGCTTGGGTTACGACGCTGAAGATGTCCGCTACGGCGATTCGCCGGCAAGACGTGCCGCCAACTAAGCCTGAGAATTATAGCAATCCGGGCTTTGCAGCCGCAACCAAAAAGCGCTGTTGAGGGCTCGCCATGTTGCATCGCGGCAGGCTGTCTCCGGCCGCTGCGTCGCCGCTCCTGGCGGCACGCGGCATGGCAACGCCGCACGATCGCTGTTGCCTGCCGCGCAAGTGCCTCGGCATAATCGAAAAATTGCGGCAACGTCGCGGCAGGTAGGCGGGTGATGAGCAGCAAGGATCCATTTGTCGAGATCGGCGCGGGCAAGTCCGTGTTTCGCGAGGGCGAGCCCGGCGCCGAGATGTACCTGATCGAGTCCGGCCAGGTGCAGTTGTCGGGCCGGGGCGCGAACGAGGTGCTCGGGCCGGGCGATTTCTTCGGCGAGGACTTCCTGCTCGACGGCAAGTCCCGCGTCTGCACGGCGACCGTGAGCGAAAACGCGCGGCTGCTGCGCCTTTCGCGAGGCAGCCTCGCCGAAGTCATCGCCGAAAACCCCGAAATCGCACTCGGCCTCATGCGCCGCCTGCTCGAGCGGGCGCCCGCCGCGCCCGCCGCAGCACGGGTAGTGCCGGCCGTCGCGGCCGCACCGGTGCCGGCCCCGCAGCGAGAGGAGGTAACCGGCAAACCGGTGCCGCCACCCACCCCGGTTGCTGCGCCTTCGCCTGCGCCCGTCGCTGCGCCAGTGCCGGCGCCGGCCGTGGTCGCGCCGCCGCCAGCGGCTCCCGCACCGCCAGCAGCGGCTCCCGCGCCACCTCCTGTCGCGCGCAGCGCCGCGTTGCGTCTGACCGCCAACGGGCAGCTGCTGGCGCTGGCCGCAGGGCGCAACGACTTCCTCGTCGGCCGCCCCGACGCGGCGAGCGGCATCAATCCTGAAATCGACCTGGGTCCGTTCGATCAGAACCGCAGCCTGAGCCGACGTCACGCCAGAATCGTCATGCGCGACGGAGTATATTTCGTGCGCGAAGACAGCAGCACGCCGAACGGCACCTACGTCAACGATGCACGCATCGCCACGGCTGTCGACGTCGCTTTGAAACCCGGCGATCGCATCCGCTTTGGCACGATCGAAGTCGAACTGGTGTCGATCTGAACGCATCGATCTGAGCAGGTCGATCTGAATACCTTGGTGGGGAACCGTATGGCAGAGCAGCAGCAGAATCCGTGGAAAGAGGCATTGGCGACGATCGATGTTTCGACGATCGATCAGCTCAACGCGCTGAAGAAGGACCGCGACGTCCTCGACGCGCGCCTCAAGGGTCTCGACGCCGTGCGCGCCGATTTTGCCGACGCGGTCTACCAGCGCGTGCGTGGCGATTACGAGAAGCGGCTGGCCGCGCTCGACGCCGAGGCGCTGCCGCTCAAACATGCGGCGCGAACCGAATACGCGAAGCTGCGCGAACTCAACGCGCGCTTCGAGGCCGATCACGAGGCGATCAAGCTCGACCAGCAGGAACTCGAGCTCCGCCACAAGCTCGGCGAGTTCAGCGACGCCGAATTCAAGAAGCGCGTGGGCGATATCGAGGAAAGCGTGCGCGAGAAGGCTGCCGCGCACGACGAAGCGACGGCGCTGAAGGCGCGCTTCCTCGAGCCGTTCGAGGACGAATCCGACTTGTCGTTCGAAGCCGATGCGGCACGCGCGGCCGCGCTGATCGGCGCGCCGGCGACGACGACCCAGTTCGCGACTCTCGCGAGCGTCGCCGCGATGGCGGGAATCGACCTCGCGGATGTGCGCACGAACGAAGTCGCGGCCGTGCTCAGCACGGCGCCGCCGAACAAGACCCAGGTCATGACTGCGATCAACCTGTCTGATCCGGCGCTCGCGGCGGCTGCCGCCGCGTCGGCGGTGCCGGCAGCAGCCCCCGCGGCTGCCGCGACGAACGGCGGCGGCGCGACGCAGGTGTTCCGCGCGGCGCGACTCGTGCCGCAGAATCCCGAGGCCGGCAAACAGAGCTACGCGCTCGCGTTGAAGCCGACCAATCTCGGCTCGGATGCGGCGAACGAGGTGCGCCTCGCCGGCCCCGGCGTCGACGCGAAGCACGCACAGATCGTCGTCAGCATGGGCGGCTTCACGATCGTCGACCTGAGCAGCAAGCACGGCACGCGCGTCAACGCGGAGAAGATCCGCGAGCGCCAGCTGCGGCACGAAGACGTCGTGCAGATCGGCGCGGCGCGTTTCGTCTTCCGCGAGGGCTGACGCGCCGTGGGGCTCGACATCGCCCAGGAACAGCAGGACGCGTTGCGCATCCTCGCGCTACGTGGCCGCCTCGATACCGATACGTCCGCCGATCTCGAACTCGCCGTGCAGGACCTGCTCGCCGCGGGCGCGCGCGACTTCCTGATCGACCTCGGCGAGGTCAGCTATGTGAGCAGCGCGGGGTTGCGCGTTCTGCTCGCGCTCGCGAAGCAACTCGAAGGCAGCAGAGGCAGGCTGCGGCTCTGCGCGCTGAGCCCGGCGGTATATCAGGTATTCGAAGTCGCCGGTTTCAGCAAGCTGTTCGCGATTCTCAAGGATCGTTCGGCGGCAATCGGCGCCGGAGCGCCGAAGCAGACGCCGCCGCCCGTGCCGACGCTCGCGCAGCAGGTCGCGCGCATTCTGCGTGTGGGTCCGCCGAATCCCGCGCGTTCGACCGCGGCGGCAGCGCTCGCGCGCGAGGCGTCGCAACTGCTCGGCGTGCGCCAGGCGGCTGTTGCGGCAGCAGGGCCAGCAAGGGCTGCGCCTGTCGCCGCCGCGTTACCTGCGGCCGCGCCGCCCGCCGCGGCGAAGCCCGGCATGCTCGGCAAGCTGCGCGGCGTCTTCGGCAAGAAGGGTTGAAGACCGCGCCTGCGTTACGCTGCTGAAGCGCGTCGGTTTCGGTCTGCGCGGAATCCTCGTAGGGCGGCGCTAGCGGTCGCGACTCAGCGTGATCAGCGTGAGGTCGTCGCTCTGCGCCTCGCCCGCCGTGAAGCGCGCGAGGCCTGCGAGCAGCGAGTCGAGCGCGTCCTGCGCGTCGCGTGAGCCCGCGAGAATTTCCACAATGCGCTCCTTTCCAAAAAGCGCATTTTTATCGTTGTGCGCCTCGTCGAGGCCATCGGTGTAGAACAACACGATCGCGCCCGGCGCCAGCGTCTGGCGGTGCGCGCGGAATTCGGTGTCGGCCATCGCGCCGAGCGGTAACGCATCGGGTTCGGACAACTCGCTGACGCCGCCGCCATTCGGCGCGCGCAGCAAGGGCGGCGGGTGGCCGGCGCAAGCGAACTCCAGCGTGCCCACCTCGGGTTCGAGCGCTGCCGCGAGCATCGTCACGAACATGCCGGGTTCGAGTTCCTGGTAGAGCTTGCGATTGAGGCCCGAGAGCAGTTCCGCGGGCCCGCTCATGTGTCGCGCCAACGCGCGCACCTGCACGCTCAGGCGTGCCATGTACAGCGCGCCGGAGACGGATTTGCCCGAGACATCGGCGATCACCCAGCCTTGGCGGCCGTCGCGATACTGGAAGAAATCGAAGTAGTCGCCGCCGATGACGCGTGCGGCTTCGTAGCTGTCGGCGATGCGATAACCCTGGATCGGCGGCGTCGACTGCGGCAGGAAACGCTGCTGGATGCGCCGCGCGAGCGCGAGGTCGTGCGCCTCGATCGCGCGCTCGGGCGCGCGCCCGCGCTGGCTCGCGATCAGCCACGTGATCTGGCCGGCGACGCCGTTGAACAATTCCTGGTCGGCACTGCGCCAGGCGCCGGTATTTTCGCTGTCGAGGTAGAGGCCGCCGAGCGTATCCGCTCCCGCGCGCAGCGGCAGCGCGAGCATCGCGGAAGGCAGGTGCTCGACGCGAAGCCGCGCGGCCATCGCGTCGCGTACCTCCTCGCTGACGATGTTGATGCCATTTTCCTGGCGCATCGCCTCGCGCATGAATGCTTCGATGTGCGTGAGATCGGGTGGCGTCGGCGTCGCGCTGCGTTGGGCGATCGGCGCGAGATGGTCGCTCGCTGCGGTCGGCATGTAGATCGCGGCGTGGCGCAGCAGTGGAAACGCGACGAATATCGCCGCGAGCGCCTGCTCGAGCTGTTCGCGCAGTGGTTGCTCGACTCTCGCCAGTGCGCCGATATCGCAGAAGAGCTTCACCCTGCCGAGCAGGTCGCGCATCCCCGCCGCCGGCGGTGGCCGGGGAACGGGAATCGGATGGTTGCCGGTGACCGTCGACAGCGGCTGCGAAGTCAGTTCGGCGGCCACGCTGAGCGACGGCAACGAAGGATGCTCGCCGCCGCGCGTGCTGCGGAAGACCGCTTTGACTTCGCCGAATTCGATTTCGTCGCCGTCCTTGATCGGCACCGGCGCGCGGATGCGTTCGCCGCGCAGGCGCGTGCCGTTGACGCTGTCCTGGTCGGTCAATTCGAAAACGTCACCGATCGTGCGGATCAGCGCGTGCCGGCGCGAGACGGTCGTGTCGTTGAGGCGTACGTCGGAGAACTGGCCACGCCCGATGACCGCGCTGTCGGAGAAACTGAAGACTTGTCCGGTCAGCGTGCCGGAGGTGACGATCAGGCTGGGCATGCGCTGAAGATACCACCGCGTCGCGTGGTGACGCGACCGTGAGACGTCAGGACGGGCGCCATGGAATCGGGCGCTGTAGAGCTGGTGCTACAGAAACGACGCTACAGAGACGGCGCTACGCAATCGACGGGGAAATCGCGACGCCGGAAAAAAGAAAGGCCGGATGGCAGAACCATCCGGCCGAACATACGCTGCGGAATACAAAGGGGAGGGAGGATTGCCGCAGCGCGATTCCGCTTGGGAATTTCGAAACTTACTTCGCGGTCTTCTTCGCGGCCGCATTCACCTTGCTGGTGAATTCGGTGGTCGCGGCGTTGACCTGCTTCTTGATGTTGTCGGTGGCGAGCTCGAAGCTGCCCTTCGCGAGCTGGCTCAGCGCTTCGCCCGTCTTGACCGAGATACCGAACGCTTCCTGGCTGTTCGCGTAGAGCTTCTCGGCGGTTTCCTTGACGAGGTTGACGCCCTTCGGCCAGATCGTCTTGAGATCGTCGAAATCGCGCGCTTCGGCGGCTTCCGAGAAGAAGTCGGCCGTGGCGGCGACGCGGTTCTCGATCGCCTTGAACTGGAGGTTGGTCAGACGCTCGAGGCTCTCGAGAGCCAGCGTGTGCGCCTTGAACGTGGTGTCGGCGAGGCTCTTCGTCAGAGCAAGGGCCTGAGTATTGAAGTCGGACATGATTGCTGCCTCGTAATGGGTGGGTATGGGTGCACTATAGCGCAATGATTGGTGCAACGCAACATAATTCGATCAAGACCACATTTCCCTTGAATATCATAGGAATATGACCGTAAGAAGACAGGGCCGAGACACGACCAGGCCCGGTTATGACGCGATGCGCCAGAGGGCTTCGCGGCAGGCGTCGGAACGGCCCGGAACGCTCGAGGAGGCCTCGGGAAAAGACCTTCAAAGGGCCCCGATGAGGCTACCTATTCGCCCGAATAGGCGCAGCCCGACGTACAGGTTTCGTGCACGACGATCTTGCTGAGCTGCGGCAGCGAAGGCTTCAGCGCGTTCCATATCCAGGCGGCGAGCCGTTCGCTCGTCGGGTTGTCGAGGCCCGGGATATCGTTGAGATAGTTGTGGTCGAGCTGCGCATAGATCGGCGCGAAGATCGCCTTGATCTCGGCGAAATCCATCACCCAGCCCGTGTGCGGATCGACCTCGCCCGAGACGTGGATCTCGACGCGAAACGAATGCCCGTGCAGCCGCGCACACTTGTGCGTCGGCGGCACGCCGGTCAGCCGGTGTGCGGCTTCGATGTGAAAGACCTTGAAGATTTCCATTGCGATTTCGCTTTCTGTATTGCGTGCAATGATAGTGGAACCCGCACCCGAACCGCCCAGTCGCATGCGGCAAACGCCCGCAGGCACGAAGCGAGGGTCACGCTTGCGCTATACTCCGCCGCTCGTTGCGCCGACTGACCGAACGTCGCGCACCTTCCGCGACAACGCGCCCGTAGCTCAGCTGGATAGAGTAGTGGCTTCCGAAGCCATTGGTCGGGGGTTCGAATCCCTCCGGGCGCGCCATAATATTCAAGCACTTACAAAAATCGCCCGCTACCCGATTGCGCCGTAGGGACACTAGGGGGACAATTTCTCGCAACTTTCCACGTTTGCGAGCAGGTCATGGCGACGATCGAAAAGCGAGTACGCGATAGCGGCGCGGTTTACCGGGTCAAAGTGCGGATGCGTGGATTTCCGCCAGCCGACGCGACGTTCACTCGTATCACCGATGCGAAACGATGGGCAGCGGAGACCGAGGCCGCAATACGGGAGGGTCGCTGGTTCCACAACATCGCAGCCAAGCGGGTAACGCTGGCGGAACTGATAGACCGCTACCTGAGTGAATATCTGTCGACCTCATCCATCGTGTCCAAGCTCGCCGTCCGTCAGCGCGTCGATTTCTGGCGCAAGGAGCTCGGCATGCACGTCCTCGCCGACATTGACGCGCCGCGCATCATCGCCGCGCGCGCGAAACTCCTAGGCAAGAACATCGGGAAGACTACCGGCAGCCTCAAGACGATGACGCCGACGACCGCGAACAAGTATGTCGCCGCGCTGCGGCACGTCTTCAACATCGGCAGGCGTGAATTCAAGCTCGTCACTGAAAACCCATGCAGCGACATCAAGAAGCTGGGTGAGCCACGCGGGCGCGTGCGGTTCCTGAGTGATGACGAGCGGGATGCGCTACTGCGCGAATGCAAGGTGCATAACCACATGCTCTATGTCCTCGTCGTCGCAGCGCTGTCGTCAGGGGCACGCCGTGGAGAACTGTTGCATCTTCGTTGGCCCGACGTAGACATGCAGCGCAAGACAATGACATTCCATCAAACAAAGAATGGCGAACGGCGCACGGTACCGCTCGTGGGCAAGGCTTATGAACTGCTCGCCGAGCACGGCAAGGTGCGCCGGCTGGACACCGACCTCGTGTTTCCTGGCGCAACAGCCAAGCCGTTGGAAATGGAGAAGATGTTCGGCATTGTCTGCGCGCGTGCCGGCATCAAGGACTTCCGCTTCCATGATCTTCGCCACACTGCGGCTTCGTACATAGCCATGAACGGCGGTACGCTCGCTGAGATCGCCGAAGTGCTCGGACACAAAACGCTACAAATGGTGAAGCGTTACACGCACCTGACCGAAGGGCATACGCGAGGCGTGTTGGAACGCATGAACAAACGGGCGTTCGGTCAATGAAGAAAACCAGCAAGCCACGCGCGAAGATCGAAAGGAAGAAGAAAAAGACAAAGCACGACAGCATTTTCGTCACCGAGCAATACGAACCGGAGAACTTCGACGAGGTCATCGAACTACATGACTTCGATGGATTCATTCAACGCAAGGATCACGCCGCCGAGCGTGTGCTGACCGATGCGTGTTTGTGGCCGCATTTGAATAAGAACCTTCCCCGGCTCTTCGCCGCGATCGAAACAAGTAGGGAGGCGGCGGACAACTCCAAAGAGTATTTTTCCGCCTGCGTGATCTGGTGGGTCTGCAACCTACGTGACGCAATCAAGAAGAACGACGCGCGCGCCGCTGCTGACGCGGCCTATCGCGTCGCCCACTATGTCAACATGGCACTGTTAGCAAAGATCGAGTTAGCCATCGCCATCGGGGTCAAAGTTGAGGCCAGCGGTGAGAACAAGACCAATGCCAAGCGGCGTAGCGATGCGGTTGAGCAAGCTAGGCTGTTGGCGGATAAGGTGAACCGCAAGATGGCTGCGAACCCGTCGGAAACGATGGCGTCGATTGCGCGTATACAGAGTCCTTTCAAGCCAGACACGCAACGAAAGCGGATCTCGCGAGCGCTGAAGCGTGCGCAGAAGGAGCGACATACCCCCGGTATGTCCTGAGTCGGGATATTGAATGGCGCCCACGTTCAACAACGTGAGGTGTCTATGCAAGTTCAATCGCAATTCCTGACAGTACCTGACGCGGCGAAAAAGTATCCGGCCTTCACAGAGGCCAGCCTTCGCTGGTTACTGTTCAATCGCGAGCACAACGGCTTCAACCGCTGCGTCGTCCGCGTGGGTCGGCGCGTCCTGATCGACGAGGCCGAGCTAGTCGCGTGGCTGCGCGATCAGCGCGAGGCGAAGGGGGAGCGCGATGCAGCGTGAACCCCAGACGCGACAACGCCACGGTGTCAGCCGTGGCGTCTTGATCGATCACTGCAGCGTCAACGCAGCGCCGCAACTCTACGCGGCTGCGCCCGCGCCGTCACTATCGAAATCCGCATATATCGTGCCGATCGAAGGGACGACGGCCACAGGGACCAAGCTTCCGCCCTACGGGAAAGAGGTCGAGAACACCATCGCGGGCGGAATGACAACGAACGTGTATTTGTTCGCAGCTCATGACGCATGGGAGCGCGCACGCCATCGCCACAAAACACGGGGGCCTGGATCGGCGCTGCTGCTGCCGCACGGCGGTGACCCCGCTGCCTACCGCTGGCCGATTGTCCCAAACGGCGTGTTTGTAGCCGCCGAAGGTCAGCCGCGAGAGCGCGTGTTTAAGCTTGCGCAGGCCGTAGTGAGTCACGGAACGCCCATGGCGTTCGCTGTTTACGGCAACGGCGATGCGCTGATCGTCCGCAGTTCTGACTGGCGGCGCGCCGGATCGGAACGCGCGGCGTGAAGAGCAACGTCATCACCTACGAAATGGACCGGCTCGCCACGAGGGTCGCGCCGTTGAACAATGAAGTCGGCGAGGTCGAGCTGATCGACGCCGCCCACGTCAAGCCAGAAGCGACCCGCTGGCTGTGGCCTGGCTGGCTGGCGCGCGGCAAGCTGCATGTGCTGGCTGGCGCGCCTGGTACGGGCAAGACGACCGCAGCGATGGACTTCGCCGCGTGCGTATCGTCGGGGCGTGCGCTGCCGTCTGGCTTCCGTCCGAACCGTGGCAATGTCCTGATATGGTCTGGCGAGGACAATCCGGCAGACACGCTTGTCCCGCGGCTGATCGCCGCGCACGCCGATCTGAATCGCATAAAGTTTGTAGGCGAGGTCAAGCAGCATGGCGAGCGCTACGCATTCGATCCTGCTCGGGACGTCCCGAAGCTCGCGGCTGCGTTGGCAGGCGTTGAAAACTTAGCTCTGCTGATCGTCGACCCGTTGGTGTCTGCCATCTCGGGCGACTCGCACAAGAACGCTGAGGTAAGGCGCGGACTTGCCCCACTGGTCGAGTTGGCAGCGAAGATCGACGCGGCGCTGGTCGGGATTACGCACTACTCGAAAGCTACGCAGGGCCGCGAGCCGCTCGAGCGGGTATCCGGTTCGCTGGCGTTCGGAGCACTGGCGCGCGTCGTCTTGGGCACGGTCAAGCAACCCGGCGACGAGGGCGAGCCGAGCAAGCTGCTGCTCGCGCGCTGCAAGTCCAACATCGGGCCTGATGGAGACGGATTCGCCTATGCTTTCGATCAAGTCGAAATCGACGGCGGCATCACTACATCTCGGATCGTATGGGGATTGCCGGTTACCGGAACTGCGCGAAAGTTGCTGGCCGAGGCAGAGCCTGAGATCGGCCGGGACAACGGTGCGGCTGACTTCCTGCGCGACCTTCTCGCAGACGGACCCAGACCCGCGAAGGAGATTTTCGCCGATGCCGAAGGAGCAGGCTTTTCGCGCGATCAAGTCAAGCGCGCAAAGGTGAAGATTGGAGTCGAGGCTGTCAAGGAGGGCGGCCACTTCGGCGGGAAGCAACAATGGGTTTGGCGGCTACCTGCAGAAGAGAGCAGCAAATCCTTGAAGGGAGCGGAAAAAAAACAGTGCCTTCTTCAGGAAAACGCGCTCCCTTCAGGCGACGACGACCATGATGAGGCCGAGATATGAGCGACCCCACCAAAGACCTGATTCGTGACTTGTCTGCCGCGGGAATTCGCCTATCTCGGCGCGGCGACCGCCTACACGTAGAGGCACCGAAGGGCACTATCACCCACGAACTGAAGATCAAGCTCGCAGAGGTCAAGCCAGCCTTGCTAGCGTTGCTGAGTGCGGACGAGATGCGCCAAACGCTGCGCGCACTTGCAGATTCCGAGGGAATAGCCCGCGCGCTGATCGATAAGCTAGGCAACGCCGACGCATGCGACAGCTCGTCGCTGACTACGGAGACCTTGACTGCCTACGTCCGCGCTATCCGAGATATTGATCTGAGGAAGCGCGGAAAGGTGCCGGCCGACGAAACCGCCGTGGCGATATGTCGATCCTGCGGACCAATCTGGACGCATCCATCTGTTGCCGGCGTAGCGCCGATTGTGGATCGATGGCCACGCTTGTTGGGCTGCCCATGGTGTCACGTCCGCAACCGTGAAGGAATGCCACGACCTACGGCATAACCTGGCAACCCGGCCAACCCACCCTCAGTGCTAAAGACGTTGCGGCATGGAAGACCTGGCGCAAGATCCGCAAGCTGGTGTTGCAGCGGGAGCGGCTGGGTCAGTATCGGCGAATCGATTTCTACCCTTCACGGACTTTCGGAAAAAAATAGGGGGGAACAATGGCAATGGACAGATCCGGACGATGTTAGCCGGTTTACCAGGGCGGTCAACGCGATAGGAGTTGAGTCAAATGGTTTGGCAACTGAGTCCAGAACTGAAGCTCAAGTGGCGCTACGACGATATCCGGAGGGCACAACAGCGCCGACGCGCACGCCTTCGTCGGATCGACTACCAGAACGTTTCCGCCCAAGCCGGAAGCGCAATCGACGCCTTGCTTGCCGAGCGCAAGCGCGCAGGCGCGCCTTGCGCATTCAGCGACGTACTTAACGCCATCATCACCGAGTGGGCGGCAAGCCGTCGTCGAGTTGACGATTGTGACATCCAAACAATGGTTCGAATGGAGTAAGCAACGCGGGCGGCCGGCAACGAACGCGTCGGGCGCTTCATGGAGAAATTGCCCCGAGCTGCGCACCTGCTCAACATAGACCTACCATTGTCCATGTGGCGAGGCTAGGCGCGCGAGTCTCAGGCATTACGACACGTGCTACACCTCACTTGTGCGGGCCTATCAGGTCCATACGCCCTCGCTTCCGGAGCGCCCTTCACGTTATCGGCTTGACGGCAGCCCGCGCCAACCTGAATATCTCGTGCAACGCCCCGCATTCGGGGTCTACTTGTAGTTAGGCAGCAGAAAGAGCAAGTTTGTCGGTCGAGGCACACCTGCTCTGCGCACCGCCGCCGCCCTTCTGCCGATCGCCTTCTCTTCCGCCCCACGTCGTTCTGGCCTGCGCCTGGCATACCCGCTCCAGCTCCGGCTTTTTGTCTCGCGCGCGCAAGCGCGCGGGTACGCGTAGCTTGTCGGACCGAGTTGCCTTTCGTTCGCGATCGGCACAGGCCGGCACGGTTGTTCCTGTCGGCAAGGCTCAGCGCGGCGCTCTTGCTATTTGCTTGGTCATCGCGGCCCCTGCCGCCTAACTATTCGGTCAAGTGGACCGCTGCGGCGGTGCTGCGCTAACCTGACACCCACTGTGGCAGCGGCCACTTACCTCAGACGTTAGGCCTGTGAAAAACGTCGGTGCAATATTGGCGTACCTAGCTGCCGCATCGGCCGGAGCAAACGAGACTGCCCAGCTATCTGAAGCGCAAGCGTTGATTCGTGCTCAGACGGAGGCGAAGCAAAACGGCTACGACTTAGAGAAATATCGTTTCAGTCACGGCAATGGTGTTCTGATGCCGGGCGGCAAAATTTGGCTCTTCAATTTTGTTTGCACGCCGGTTCCTCCGCCTGATTGCGGTTTCTTCGCGGAAGTGCAGCGAGAAACTGGTAAGGTCACATTGATCCCCATGGAGTAGCAGGCCTAACAATTCGGTCAAGTGGACCGCTGCGGCGGTGCTGCGCTAATCTGACACGCACTGTGGCAGCGGCCACTTACCTCAGACGTTATGCACCATGGATGATCAAAACGAGAGAAGGCGCCTGAGAGCTGCGGCCGACCGTAGCCGCACTCAGCAACGCACCGCCGGGATAGGCTTTTGCATTGCGATGCTATGTCTACACTATGCGGATGAGCCGGGCTACAAGGGGACTGAACTAGATACTTTATTCCTAGTTGCTTCACCGTTTATTATCGCTGGCTCGCTGTTTCCGTTCTTCTCCGCAAAGTGTCCGAGCTGCCGCAAACGCTTTAACTCGTTTGGTTATTTGTTTCGCTCCACCAACAGCGCGACATGCTCAAGTTGCGGTTTCAATCTCAACAGGCATATTCCTCGCTATGGTTCTGATGGCGATGGTGCATAACTATTCGGTCAAGTGGACCGCTGCGGCGGGGCTGCGGTAATCTGACGCGCACTGTGGCAGCGGCCACTTACCTCAGACGTTAGGGCCTAATGGTGCGAGTGCTAATTCCCAATCTGCGCTGGCAACGCTCCCTGTTCGTGGCACTTCTTTTTGTTTCTGCGGCCGGATTCTCCGTATGGCATTTGCTGCCATCTTCTCCTCGGTCCACGCTGCTGAGCAGTAACCCGTCACTGAAGCCTGGTATCGCGGATCGAGACAAGATTCCTATCGCCATCCAGAGAGCCGCTTTCGATTCAGTCGTACCTGTTAAAAGCGGTGCATTTGCCTACTGCTTACAAACGAACGGGTACGACGCAAGCCTAGAGGGTTTGAGTTATACGCGGACCGACGTCGTCGTAGGGTCGGAGTGCGTTCCGCTAATCAATGTCGATACGGGTAGCTATCAAAAAACAACGAAACGAAAGGCAATGTTTGTAAGTCTTTCGGACTACAAGCGACTCGACGAGCAGAATGCAACAATTGAAGTAACGACCTACCATCACGGGCTATGGGCTGGCAGCGAGACTCTGACCCTTCAAATCGCCAATGGCGCGTGGGTGGTCTTAGCTCGTCGAACAAACTGGGTATCTTAGGCCCTAACTATTCGGTCAAGTGGACCGCTGCGGTGATGTCGCGGTAACCTGACACGCACTGTGGCAGCGGCCACTTACCTCAAGCGTTAGGGCCACCTGATGTTCACAATCAATTTTACTGCCACTATTGCAGCGGTAGTCGCGCTCGCGGGTTCCACGCTTTCGTATGAGCAAGCCAAGACTCTCGCCGACCGAGATGAGAGTTCTCTTTCGTCAGCTCAGACTCAACAACTCATCGCATCGCAAGGCAAAGCTGGTGGCGAAGCGCATGCATCTTGTGTCTCGCCGGGTAGTAAGTCAGATCTTTCTCCTTACACGGTCGTAATGGAGCTCGACGCTACGGGCAAGGTTGTTCGTACCTGGCTTGGCGGCACTTCTACTCTTGCAGTGTGTTTCAACAAGGAGATGGCCACTAAGAGTCTCTTCGTTCCGCCGCATGCGCCGTTCTACACGTCGTTCGAAATGTCTTGGCGGCCCTAACTATTCGGTCAAGTGGACCGCTGCGGCGGTGCTGCGCTAACCTGATACTCACTGTGGCAGCGGCCACTTACCTCAAGCGTTAGGTCTGCTTATGCGACGCGGATGGCTCGGCCTTGCGGCAATCGGCGCGCTCTGGTTTTCTGTATCTTCTGCTCAACTTTTGCATCCGGCGCCGGCTCCTAAATTCGCGAATGTAGTTACGACGGAGCAAGCGGACAAATTAGTTCGCGCTGTTAAGTCTGTTGCGGACGAACTTTCTCACAACACTACCTGTCATCTCGTATTTGAAAATCCGGCAGGGGAAGCATGCGGCTTTCATATGGTTCGAGTTTCTTGCACTCCTGCGAAGAATGATAACGGCATGGTCCGTATATTCTTCGTCAATAAAGCGAACGCGGACGTAATTGCTGAGGGAGACGGTAACCCTACCGTAGAGCCCGCACTGCAAAAAATTCAGACGGCCCTGCTCAAATCGCATTCCATTGCTGCGACCACGGCTAATGCGGCGAGGTCGCTCACTGCGGAGGGTTGCCTGTATGAGTGAGCGCAAACCTAACTATTCGGTCAAGTGGACCGCTGCGGCGGTGCTGCGCTAACCTGACGCCCACTGTGGCAGCGGCCACTTACCTCAAGCGTTAGCTCCCTAGAAGAGTTGTCCGATGCCGACTTCGAATCAAACGATCTCTCCCGAGGAGCTTTCGAGGCAGGTCGAATTAGATATGCAAGCTCGCGAAGAGCTAGCAAAAAGCACTCCGAGAATGGCTCAGTCTCTGATATGCGCGCTGTGGATTGCTGTTTGCTCCGCGGCCTTCTCAGGGTTTCAGGCGTCATGGCCGGTCAAACTTCTCATTATGTTACCTGCGTTTTCCCTGCCGGCCTTTGCTTTCGAGTTGCACAATCAACGTAAGCGTCTAAATGCAGTTCTTACGCTTCTACGTCTACCACGCGGGCGCTAACTATTCGGTCAAGTGGACCGCTGCGGCCAGAGAGCGGTGTCACCTGATCGCAGAGTGCCACTCCTGAACTAAGCTGGGCGCGGGGACACCCCAGGGACAACAGAGGTTGATTTCTGGCAGCACCTGACGAGGCTGTGCAACAAGATTTCCGCGTCAATACTGTTGTTGCTCGTTGGGAAGTTCTGCGCAAAGTTGGACTTTTCCGATTCCGAAGCCATTGGTCGGGGGTTCGAATCCCTCCGGGCGCGCCATTCATTCCGAAAGTCCGCCTCGAGTTGGGCAGAAATGCGACAACGCGGCATTCTCGCCTTCTTGTTGGTCACGGAGACTGCGTGGATTGCGCGGATCAAGATGAAGTGGACAGATTCTGGGACGCACTGTTGAAAGCGGGAGCGAAGCCCTCGCGATGCGGTTGGATCAAAGACCCCTTCGGTCTCTCCTGGCAAATCATCCCGCGACGCTTCACAGAGCTGATCCGTGATAAGGACTCCACGAAAGTGAAGGCAGTGATGGCAGCCATGATGACAATCGTGAAAGCTCGACGTGGCCGAGCTCGAGCGGGCCGATAACGAGGCGTAGGCGTGTGCATCCGCTCGAGGGCGCGGGCGTCGGCCCCGGTCTGCGAAAGCGATTTCCGTGACCTGGTCACCGTGGCGACTGCGCTTTCGTCCAATCCCGCTCGGGCGCCTCGATGCGCACCTGTGCCGGGCGCAGCGCTTGCCGTTTCGCCGACGACTCGAGCGTCACACGGTGACTTGGCGATTCAAAGCACACCCGGCAGCAACCACCACGTGCGCTTCCTGTACGCGGCCCATTCGGGATAACGCGACATGCTCGCTTCCTTGAGGATCATGTTCACGGCGAACAGCCCGAGCCAGATGTAGCCGAGGATCAGCGCGGGAATCCAGTGCCAGACCATGAGGCCGAAGGCGCCGTAGATCATGATCTCGCCGAGATAGTTCGGATGGCGCACGTAGCGGAACATGCCGTCGCTGATGAGGCCGCTTCGAATACGCAGCGTGAAGTATTTCTGCGCGTCCGCCGCGACCATGATCGCCGCGCCGACGATGACGAGGCTCGTGCACAGGCAGAACCAGGCGTTGTCAGGCAATGGATAGTGCGGCTGCACCGTGCGTGAGATCAGCAGCCAGCCGATCAGCCAATAGGGAGCGAGCACGAACGCGAACGCGTTGATGCCGCCGCCGATCGTCGCGCGCGCCTGCCAGCTCGGATCGGGGAAGCACAGGTCTTTCAGCAGCCAGACCATACCGTAGCTGCCATGCAGCGCGAGGTAGATCCACGCCGCGGTCGAAGTGTTGCCGTAGCAGATCATCAACGCTGCGATGAACAGCGCCGTGCCGCCCTTCTGGAAATTGATGATCCAGGCGAGCTTCCACGGCCGCGGGCCGCCGCCGAAATCCTGCGAGACGAAGACGGTGAAGCGCCGCAGCGCGACGGCCCAGCCGGGTGCGGCGACGGCAGAATTCGTAGTCATTGTTGGTCCGCTCCCCCGAACAAGCGTCGAGCATGGTCAGCATCGGGATTCTACTTTACCGGTTGCAGGCCGGACTGGTTGCAGGCGGACCGGTTGCAAGCCTGGATTCGAGCGGCGAACATCCACCGCAATGAAGCTCTACTCGAACATCGACGGGGAGCCCGCCTGGATCGCGGTGGGCATGCAGCCCATCGGCGTCATCGCGATAGGCATCATGCCGATCGGCATCCTCGCGATCGCCTGCGGGGCGGGGCGCGGCGTCGTCGTCGTGAGTTGCGGCGTCGGGCTCGGTCTCGTCAGCTTCACCTGCGGTGTGAGCGCCGCACTCTATGGAATTGGCGTGGGCCTCAACCTCGCGCTCGCGGGGCGCGGCATGACGCTGACCGCGTTCGGTGCGGGCGACCCGAAGTTCGCCCTTGTGCGCAAGCTCGCAATCCCACCGCTCATCCTCGCAGCGTTCCTCTACTACGGCTTGCCGCTCGTTTCCGCGGCGCGCATCGCGGCCGCCGATCGCCAGGTCGCGGCGCAGTGGAATGGGGTGGCGAAGGCGAGCGAGGGGATCTACGTCGCACCCGGCACGGCATGCGCCGTGCGTGCGACCTTCGCGAGCGACGGCAGCGCCGTGTTGCGCGCACACGTCGGTATCGCCTGCGGGCACCTCACGCTGTTCGAGAGCGGACCGATCCGCAGCGGCAGCGTCATGGTGATGGGCAGCGACGACCTGCAATGCGAGGTGAGCCAGACGCCCGCCGACGCAGGCTTCAGCTACAGCGCGCGCTGTAACGCTTCCGAATATCAAGGGTCCGTTTCGCGCGGCACCGGGGCTTTTGGGCCACGACCGTCGCTACAGCTCGACACCGCGGCTGGCACCGCGGTACTCGACCTCGGCGGCGCGCGACCGATGCACGTCGAGATCGCCGTCGACGCGCGTTCGGCGCCGGTCGAGGGTGCCGGATTGTTCGCGCGCTGAGGCGCGATCGGCGCCGGCTTGCGAGGCGCTGTCGATTGATTCGCGCCCCTGGCCCCGTCGCAAGCCTGCCGGGAGACATCACGAATCGCCTCTGCGCAGCCAGCGATCGGGGCGACTACCGGGCAGCAGGCGAAATTCGGCCAACTCCGCCATCCCCGTAATCGCAATCGGGAAAGCTTGAATGCCGTAGTTGATGGGCGCGCCGCGCTCGTCTTCGTTTCAGCGCTCTCCAGGGGTCTGGATTTTCGGCCGGTTGCGTCGTGCCGTCCGAGATCGCTGAGCGGACCCATCAACTGGAAAGAGGGAGTGTTCCATGTACAAGCATCTGTTCATACGGGCAGGCGTCGCCTTCATTGCAGGGGTCGTTGCGATCGCTGCCGCGGCTCAGCCTGCCGTTCCGCCGGAAAGGAAAAGCGAAACCATGATTGGTACGCAACGCCTCGCGGAGATATGTGGCGTAAGGGACATCACGGTAACGCCGACCAGCGCGACATCCGCGCGTTTTGAATTGGACTTCGCGCCGGGTCGGCGTCCGGAAAAGGCCCTTACGGACGTGTTGGGCGTGCGTGGCAATACATTCACGCGCAGCAAGGAAGATCCCAATCGTTTCATCGGGACGATGAAGTTCGATTTCGCACAATTTGCCCGCGACCAAACGATGCGTGAACGTCTGGCGAGAGAGGGCAAGAAGGTTCCGATCTTCGAAAGTCGCCAGCTGGTCGGATTCCGGGAAATCGAATTCCTGAATCCTCAGGAGATCAGCAAGGCAATACGCGCCAAGGCGGCGTTCCACATTCCGATCGGCATACTGACCGGCCTCCCCGTGATCATCGACCCCAGTCGCGAGTTGATGATCTCCGACAAGAGCGTCGTCGAAGACCCCGGGCGTACCTCCGATGGCTGCACGAACGGCGGAACGCCCATGGGGGCGTGGACGTTCGGCAAGCTCATGACGGACATGGCGAACAAAGCCCAGACCGGAACCGATCCATCCGATTTCGTGGAGCACTGGCTCAAGACCTGGGAGACGGATCAGTCGGTGAATGGGTTCAACGTTACGAAGCGCACGCAAATCGATTCGATTCTCAATGCGTGGCCGCGGCTAAACGGCAAGCTCGATCTTTCCAAGGCACCGATGCGCCTGCTCGCCATCGTGAACCGGGTGGACCTGCGCAATGGCGGCATCTACGGCGGCGGCAATGCGGGCGAAGGGCGCTTCGTGTTCGGTGTTCTGCAGAGCTGCAATTCCACTCCGTTCACGGTGATCCTCGAATACGGCGTACCGATTTCGGGATGCATCGCCGTCGAGAACTGGGCGAAGAAGTGGCATGCGCTGGGATCGATCGCGCTCGGTTCGGCAGGGTTCAACCCCGCGTTGCAGTCGATCACGGACACGTTCGCGAAAGCGGGCGCCGCGCCGACGAAACCGAATGGCAGCGCGCTCAACCAGTTGCGCACCGACGAGATTGCACTGGCGGGGCCGTGGCAGCTCAGGGAATTTCATATCGAGACCGACCACCAGCTGCATCAGGTCGTCGTCAAACAGACGCCGGACACCACGCTCAACGCGACGCAGACTGTCGCCAACTACATCAATGGCAACGAGGCGCAAATCCTCGCGAACACTTACGCTGTGCCGCTCGATTTTCCAGCCGGCAGTCATTTCCTCGGTGGCTCTTCCGACAATACGCAGGCGCCATGGAAAGCCGCCGGCATCAACAGCAACGACGCGCGCAACAAGTTCTCGTTGGGCACCTGCAATGCCTGTCACGGTGCCGAGACGTCGACGGGGCAATTCACCCACATCTCTCCGCGCCAGGCAGGACAAGTGTCATCATTGTCGGAATTCCTGGTAGGCACCGGCACGGTTGCTCATCCAAACGAATTCACGATGCCTGATCCCGTCGTGCCGGCGACGATCAGAACTTATGGCGACCTGGTCCGTCGCCAGAGCGATCTGAGCACCCTGGTCTCGACTCAGTGCTTTGCGGGCGGCCTGTTCAGAGAAGCCGCGTTCCGCGAACTGAAGATGACGCACTAGCCGGTTGTGTGGAGCCGCGCGGACACGTCCGCGCGGTCTCCGGCGAGAAAATCGAGATGCGTCGTCTCCGTCACCGGTGCGATACTGACTCGTCGCAGTGTCGTTTGGATTTCCGGCGGAAGGACCGTGCACGACATCAGCTCATTGATCCGACACCACGGTCTCCTGATCGTCTGGCTCTCCGTGCTCGGTGAGGGGCTGGGTTTGCCGGTTCCATCTTTCGCGTTCGTGCTCGTCGCCGCGGGATCCATGTATGCATCCGGCGGCGCCGCGCTCGTCGAACTGGGCGTCATCGCGTTCGTGGCGGGCCTCGCCGCGGATCTCGTCTGGTATGTGGCAGGCCGTCGCTTCGGCTACCGCCTGCTCGGAGCGCTGTGCAGGATATCGATGTCGCCCGACTCCTGCGTGCAGCGCACCGAGTCGATTTTCATGCGCTGGGGTTCATCGACGCTCGTGGTCGCGAGGTTTGTTCCCGGGCTGTCGGTCGTCGCGCAACCGCTCGCCGGCGCCATACGCCAGGCGTGGACGCCGTTCCTTCTGTATGACAGTGTCGGCTTGATCCTCTGGACCGGCAGCGCATTGGCACTCGGCGTGATCTTTTCGTCGGCCGTCGACGACGTGCTCGATGCCTTGAGCCGCTACGGGACGGCAGGCGCCATGCTCGTCGCAATGGCCCTGGCGTGCTATGTGATCTACAAGCTCGTGCGTCGACACCTCTTCATCCGCCATCTGCGCATGAACCGGATTTCGGTCGGCGAGTTGAATCAGCTCATCGAAGACGGCAAGGCGCCGATGATCCTCGATGTGCGGCCCAATGAGGTGCAGCAGGCGCAAGGGGTCATTCCGGGCGCGATCGCCGTGACGAGGGAAACGCTCGACAGCATTCCCGCTTCTGCCGCTGGCGCCGATGAAATCGTCGTTTACTGCGCGTGTCCGAATGAAGCATCCGCTGTATTCATAGCGAAGCATCTGATCGAGCGTGGCTTCCGCCGCGTGCGTCCGCTGCACGGTGGCGCAGAGGCGTGGCTCGCTGCGGGATTTGCGCTGGTGGCGAAACAGTGAGGTGATCTTGTCGCCGCCATCCGCCAGCAAGGCGCGCGGTCGGTGCGCCTGGCGGTGGCGCGAGTGGTCGCAAAAATCGATTGACCGAGCCCGACCTCGACGTCGATTCACCGAAAAATGGGCCGCAACGAAGGGAGCCGCCATGGTCGACACGCACGGTCTCACCCACATCAGCCTGGCCGTTCGCGACCCGGACAAGTCCGTCGCGTTCTACGCGCGCGTCTTCGACGTTCGCGAATACTTCCGGGATCAAGACCAGATCCAGGTGCAGGGCCCGGGTCCGTTCGACGTGCTGGCGTTCGTGCGGGCGCCGGCGAGCGCGGGCGTCGTCGCGGGCATCCAGCACTTCGGTTTTCGCCTGAAGCGGCCCGAGGATATTTCACTGGCTGTCGACGAGGTTCGTCGGGCCGGCGGCAAGATCCTTCGCGAGGGCGAATTCGCGCCGGGTTGCCCGTTCGCCTACGTCTCCGATCCGGATGGCTATGAGATCGAAATCTGGTTCGAGTAGCGGCCGTCGCATTGAGCGAGCTCTGGCCCATCGCGGGCCGCCGCACGCCGGGTTAACCCCGCTTTCGTGTTCCGTGCGTTAACCCCTCTCGACAATCGGCTGGCATTGGGCCGGCGATCAGGAGGAGTGGGAGCGTCATGATGAAGCACCTGGCGGGGATGGTCGTGTTGGCGCTGTGTGTCGTGTGGGCACCAATGCCCGCACACGCCGAAGCAGGGAAGGGTCTCAAGCCGTTCGCGAGCGATGCGGAGTTCGCCGAACTGCTCGCGAAATGGAAGCACACGCTCGACGCGCGGCGTCAGCGCGAGGCGAAGTCGGCCGACGGCATGCTGATGAACGCGGCGCCACCCGCGCCGGTCGCGGCGCCTGCGGCGAAGCTCGCCGTCGCCGAAGCCGCGCCGGCCGGTGCGTCGATCACCAACGTGCAGACGCAGGGTGTCGACGAGGGCGACATCGTCAAGCAACACGGCGACTTCCTCGTCGTTTTGCGTCGCGGGCGACTGTTCACGATCCGCATCGGCGCCAACGAGCTCAAGCCCGTTTCGACCGTCAACGCCTACGCGCCCGATGCCGACCCCTCCGGCACGTGGTACGACGAGATGCTGATCTCCGACAACACGATCGTCGTCATCGGCTTCAGCTATTCCCGTGGCGGTACCGAGATCGGCCTGTTCGACCTCGACACGCAGGGTCACGTCGCCTACCGCGCGACCTATCAGATGCGCAGCAACGACTACTACTCGTCGCGCAACTACGCGAGTCGCCTGATCGGTCATCAGCTGATTTTCTACTCGCCGCTCTACGTCAATCCGTATGGCGACGATCCGTTCGTGAACTTTCCCGCGCTGCGCCGCTGGCACAAGGGGACGACGCCGGCCGACTTCCAGCGCATCCTGCCGGCGAACCGGATCTACCGCAGCGCGACGGACATCGATTCCGAAGGCGGCGTAACGCTGCATTCGGTCAGCATCTGCGACCTCGATGCGCCGACGATGGAATGCCGATCGACGGCCGTGCTGGGCCCGTCCGGGCGCGTGTTCTACGTGTCCAACGATTCGATTTACGTCTGGACGACGTCGTGGAGGAACAAGTCCGCGAACAGTTCGTCGGTGTTTCGCATACCGCTTGACGGCGGCGTCCCGAGCGGCGTGCGCGCGAGCGGCAGCCCGATCGACCAGATGTCGTTCCTACAGCGCGATGGCTACCTCAACGTGCTGCTCGGTCGCCAGAGCAATGGCGAAGGCATGTGGGCTGCGAACGGCCAAACGGGACAGCTGGCACTGATGCGTGTCCGCCTCAGCGACTTCGGCGACGGCAGCGGCACGGTGCCTGGCGAGAACTACCGCGCGCTGCCAGCTTCGGGTCCGTCGTACGGCATACAGAACCGCTACATCGGCGACTGGCTGCTGTACGGGTCGCACTCGTCGAACGTCGCGCATGCGCTGCGCTTCGCCGCGTTCGGCACGGTGGACGACGTACGCCTGAATCATCCGGTCGAGCGCATCGATGCACTCGGCACGGACGCGATTCTCGTCGGCTCACAGGCTGCCGACTTGCACTTCACGAGCGTGTCGTTGAACGACGAGGCCATGCCGGCAAGCACCTTCGTGCAAGCAAACGCCGCGCAGGGCGACCAGCGCACGCACGGCTTCTTCTATCGCGCAGATTCGACGACGGAAGGCGTCGTCGGTCTGCCGATCGTGCGCAACAATGGCGAGGCCGCGGCGGTACTGTTCCTGCGCAATCGCGCACTCCAATTGAGCAAGTTCGGCAGCCTCGAATCGCGAGCCAAGGCCAGCGTCGACGACGCCTGCAAGGCGAGTTGCGTCGATTGGTATGGCAACGCGCGGCCCATCTTCATCGGCAAGCGCATCTTCGCGCTGCTCGGCTACGAGCTCGTTGAGGGCCGCGTCGACACGGACTCGATCGCCGAGCGCGAGCGCGCCAACTTCACGCCGTCGCTGCAGGTCGCGCGCTGATGGAGATGCCGAACGGCACGATGTCGCGACCGGATCAAATATCGCGCCCCGCAACGGGCGCGAAACGCAGCGGATGTCGCAACAATCAGCCTGGCAATTGGCTCAAACCGCAGGTGACTGAGCAGAATTGATCGCCCACTGGTCGGCGAACGCCTTCCGATATGCCGGACGCGCCTCGCCGCGCGCGACGTAGGCGGCGAGGCTCGGGAATTCGTCGAGGATGCCCGAGGGCCTCAGTCTGAGCAGCACCGACACCATCATCAGGTCGCCTGCGCTGAACGCACCGTCGAGCCAGTCGGCCTCGCCGAGGCGCGCGGAAAGTTGCGTCATTCGCTGGCGAATGCGATCGGCGACGAGCGGCAGGCGCTGCGAAGCCCACGGCTTGTCGCCCTCCACGATTCTCGCTGTGACGAGTTCGAGGACCACAGGCTCGACGGTATTGACCGCGGCGAACATCCAGACGATGGCGCGAGCGCACGCATTCGGGTCGCGCGGCAGCAACCCCGCATGATGCCGGGCGATGTGCAAGACGATTGCGCCCGTTTCGAACAGGACCAAGTCACCTTCCTCGTAGGTTGGAATCTGGCCAAACGGATGCAGACTCAGGTGCGCTGGCTCCTTCATCGCCGCAAACGAAACGAGGCGCACTTCGTAAGCAAGTGCCGCCTCCTCGAGCGCCCAGCGGACGCGCGTGTCGCGCGCCAGCCCCTTGCCACCGTCGGGCGAACGCTCAAACGCAGTAATCGTAATCGTCACGGTGAATGCTCCTCGGAAGTGTCTGACCCGGGCGTCGAATCGCCCGGCTTCACCATCGCGACGAACAGGCGCGGCGGATGTCGACATTTTCGGAGAAATTTGCGCGGTCGTCGGCTACGCTAAACTGGCGCGTATAGTTCAACGTCAGGTATCGACGGGCTGTCGGTCAGTCACATCGAAGTTTGATCACGGTGTCCACAGTGGAGGCAGACGATCCATGAGCGTTCCCACACCGAGTTCTGATGCTCACTTCATCGCGTTGCTGTCGCGGTTTCCTGCGGACATCGTCGCGCTGGTTGAGCAGAGCCTGTCCAAACTGCGTCACGTGATCCCGTATTCGCACGAGGTCATTTACGAGTACGCTCACTCGATCGTCGCGTCACTCGGCATGAGCGAAAAGGGATATGAGGCGATCGTCGCCCTCGCGATCCTTCCGGACGCGGTCAAGCTCTACTTCGACAGGTCGCTGCCTGACCCGAAGCGACTTCTCGAGGGCTCGGGCAGCAAGGTGCGCAGCGTCATGCTCGGAACGGCATCCGACCTCGACGATGCGGACATCAAGGCGTTGATCGCGGCGGCGCTCGAACGTTCCGGCGCTAGCTTCCCACGCACGGACTCGATACGAACGGTCATCAAGGCGGCGCCGAAAAAATCGCGAACGAAAGAACCAAAGCCGCAAACGAAGAAGTCGCAGATGTCGACCGCGCAGGCGAAGAGCGTGAAGTTGCCGGCTGCGCAAAGGACGAAAACAGCGAAAGGCAAGACGCAGCAGGTGAAATCGCAGACATCTGCGGCGCAGAAACCGAAAGCACGGAAGTCGGAAGCCCAGAACGCACCGAAGCCGAAAGCGCAGAAGCCGAAGAAGATCACGAGGCGCGCATGAGGCAGGTCGACGAGCGATGGGGTTGCCGGTTGCCGCATGATCGCAGGCGATCATGCACATGATTCCCGGCGAGAGTAACCATCTCCATGTTTGATCGGCTAGTGAGCATGAATTGCCGCTCGCGCAACACGCTTGTGCGAAGGCTGGCCGGCCAACTGCTCGAGAAGCTGTATGGCTGCGAGATTCGCTGCGACCAGATGGACAGGACTGTCAGGTTCGCGCATCACGCCCGCGGATGCACGATTGTCGCCGCGAAGATTTTCGAAAACGTCGTCATCTTTCAAAACGTCACACTCGGGGCAAACCTGCGCTTCAACAAAATCAGCGAGGAATGGGAAAACGTCGGCAATCCGATCGTCTGCGCAGGCGTGATCGTCTGCGACGGAGCGAAGGTGCTCGGTCCGATCGTGATCGGCGAGAATTCTGTCGTTGCGGCGGGCGCTGTCATAACGAAAGATGTACCCGCCGACAGCATTGCGTACGGCTTCAATCAAATTCGCGCGAAAGACGCCAGGTATGACTTTGTCTTCGCGCAACCGATGATCAATGCCGAATTGATCGTGCAGGCGAACAATCGCTCGATTGAAGAATGCGAAGAGTCCCGGGCACGAGGATGACACCTCCCGGCAACGCCGAACCCTCGATCGTCCCGCCCGCCTCCTCGCGCTGGCGCATCGCAGCGGCGGCACTGGGCGGCGTCTTCGGTGGCGCGGCGTACGCGCTTCTGGGGTATGCGCTGTTTCGCCTCCACTGGTTGCCGGAAGGCGTGGTGTCATGGAGCTACATCCTCGGCGTGCCGTTCGTGATCGGCGCCGTGTGCGTCGCCCTGAGCGGACGCGCGCTGCATGCGAGCATCCTCTATTGCTGCTTCGGACCGTGGCTGCCGATCCTTCTCGTCTACCTCGTGCTCGCACTGATCGAGCTCGAGACATTGATCTGCCTCATCATGCTCGCACCCGCCGCATTTTCGTGTGCGACGATCGGCGGCACGCTCGCAGGTTGGCTCGCGCGGCGACTGCGACGGCCAAACATCGATCGTGGCGTCATGAGCTGTATCGCCCTCGCTCCCCTGCTGTTCGTCGCGATCGAAGCGAACCAGGGGGCGCCGCAAGTCATCCGCACGGTCAGCAACCGTGTCGTCGTCGCTGCGCCGCCCGAGCGCGTGTGGAGCGAGCTGCTCAACGTGCCCGCGATTCGTTCCGAAGAGCTGCAGTGGAGCTTTTCGCATGCGATCGGCCTGCCGCGACCGCGCGCCGCGTTGCTGAGGGGCGTGGGCGTGGGTGCCGTCCGCGATCTGTATTGGGACGCGGGTATACATTTTCGCGAGTACGTGACGACATGGGACGAGGCGAGGCGCCTCGCCTATCGCGTCGATGTGTCGCCGGCACGCGAGACGCTGCGACGGCTCGATACGCATGTCGTGATCGGCGACCGCTTCTTCGATGTGCAGGAAGGCGAGTACTCGTTGCGCGACCTCGGCGCAGGACGCACCGAGCTGAGCCTCTCGACGACCTATCGCATGCGGACCAAGGTGAATCCTTACGGCGAATGGTGGGCGGATCGCACGCTCGCCGATTTCCACACCGTCGTGTTGCAGCTGATTCGAGCGCGCAGCGAGCGACAGTCGACGCATGATTCAATTTGAAAGCCGTTTTGAAAGGCTGGTCGCTAGCGGGCATGCAAGCCGATGCAACGATCTTTGCGGGAGTGCTGCCGCAGCTCTTCGATGTGGTTTCTGCGACAACAGCCTCAATGGTTTCGGCGAGCGCCTGGCGGATCGTGGCGAGAAAATCCGCGCGGCCCACTGACGTCGCGGCGTGCGATCAGCGTCGGATCGAAGAGCGCGGGATCGGAGGGGCGATAGGCAGCGCATTCGGCCCGGGCTGATCGTGAGCCGTTGGCGCCCGCAGCGCCCTGATCTCGATCAAGCCGAGGCGCAAAAGGCAAACGATGGCGACCGCCTTCGCCCATGCCGCACGCTCGCTGGCTAGACCTCAGCGAAACGACAGAAATCTGAGTTCCTGCGCGGTTGGAATGAAGTTTCCGCATCGGGCAATCTGCAATTGGGGGTGCGCGCCGTTTCATGCAGGACTGCACGAACACCGCGCGTTCTGTGGCTTTTATCCGTGTGCGCACGTGGCATGGGATTTGAAGCGCTTCGATCGCGCAAGGGCGATCGCGAATAGGACTTCGTCCCCGCCGGGAGCTGCAAACACAGCGTGCACTGCCGCGTCGAAAAACATGGACCGTTTTCGAAGCGGCGACGACAAGGATTTCTGATGATGCCCAGACTGGCTACGCGATCGACGACGCGAGAGGCGAATTCCTCGCGTATCCGACGATGCTCGCTCTTCGCGATCATCTTGTTCTGCGCCGGCTGCGCGACGCTGCGGCCGGACGTCGAAAAACCCGTGTCCACATCGCTGCCGCCGACGGACGACACCCCGCCGGCGCACTACATCGAACGCGAGCTCGCCGCACACGCCGGGCTTTCCGGCTTCCGCCTGCTGACGAAAAGCAACAACGCGCTCATGAGTCGCGTCGTGCTCGCCGACCAGGCGCAGCATTCGATCGACCTGCAGTACTACATCTTCAACAACGATGCGACCGGCCGCCTGATCGCGCAGCGGCTGCTCAAGGCTGCGGATCGCGGCGTGCGAGTGCGCATGCTGGTCGACGACATCAATTCGGGCGATGCGAGTTCGATGCTGGAGACGCTTTCGCTGCACAAGAACATCCAGGTCCGGTTCTTCAATCCGTTCCACACGCGCGATCCATCTTTCATCTCGAAAGCGGCGCAGTTCATGCTCGAGGGCCGGCGACTCAACCGGCGCATGCATAACAAGGCGTTCATCGTTGATGGCTGGGTCGCAGTGGTCGGCGGCCGCAACATCGGCGACGAATATTTCTACGCGGGCAGTGAAGCCAACTTCCGCGATCTCGACGTCGTTGCGATCGGCCCGGTCGTGGCATCCGCGGCGACCACGTTCGACGCGTACTGGAATTGCGACGCTTCGTACCGGCTCAAAGCGCTGCGGACCACGAAGCCCGACAGCGACGCGCTCGAGCAGGAGCGCACGGCACTCGCGCGTGACGCGCGTACGTTCGCACAGTCTGACTACGCGCAGGCGGTCTTCGCGGAGCTGCCGGAAGGCGCGACGGCCGACCGGCCTGGCGACTGGTTCTGGGGCAACGCAGAGCTTGTCGCGGACGATCCGGCCAAGGTCACCGCCAAGGATGACGCGCCATCGCTGCGCATCGGCCCGAAAGTGAAGCGCGTGCTCGACGCAGCCGAGTCCGAGGTCATCTTGATATCGCCGTATTTCATTCCTGGTGAAACCGGCATCAACTATCTCGCGGGACTCGTAAAACGCGGCGTCGAGACGAAGGTGCTCACCAACTCGCTCGCCTCCAACGACGAGCTCGCGGCACACGCAGGTTATGCCCATTATCGCCCCGGATTGCTCGCGGCAGGCGTTCAACTCTACGAATTGCGCCCCGCGCCGGGCCAGGGTGAGCAGCCAGCGACCTCGGGTGGCACGTCGTCCGGCGTCAGCCTGCACGCCAAGGCGGTTGTCGTCGACGACCGCTACGTCTTCGTCGGCTCGATGAATCTCGACCAACGTTCGAAACTCCTCAACACAGAGATGGGCGTCATCGTCGACTCGGCAGGCCTCGCCGCAGCCGTGAAGCGATTCTTCGACAGCGCGGCGCAGCCCGATGCATCGTTTCGGGTCAGCCTTGAGCCGGCCTACAACGGCGAGGTGCCGGTCTGGTCGGCCAAGGACGGCGACAAGGTCGTGACGTTCCACGAAGACCCGGATACGAGCGCGGCACGACGGTTCGAGGTGTCGCTGATCGCCCTGCTGCCGATCGAGAGTCTGCTCTGAGGCGAGCAACGCGTTGTGCGCGAGGAGCGCCAGCCGTTGCTGCATGCAAAAGTTACGGCGCCTGGGGAAAAGCCTGAGGGTGGTGACTCAAGTTTCGTCACCGGGCATCTTCCCGAAACCGCCGCGCCGACGTTCCTGATGCCGTTACGCCCCAGCCGGGTTCACCGCGCTTTATTTGCCGGTCCAGGAGGCATAGACTAAAGCCGTCACATCCATCGGAGCTTTGCCCATGGCTGATTTGACCCGACGCCAGTTCCTCAAGGTGACTGGCGTGACGCTTGCCGCTTCGAGCATCGCGCTGGTCGGCTTCTCGCCGGCCCCCGCGCTTGCAGAAGTGCGCCAGTTCAAGCTCGCGCGCGCCACCGAGACGCGCAACACCTGCCCGTATTGTTCCGTCGCCTGCGGCCTGCTGATGTACAGCCTTGGCGATGGCGCGAAGAACGCGCAGCCGAGCATCTTCCACATCGAAGGCGACCCCGATAACCCGGTCAATCGCGGCACGCTGTGTCCGAAGGGCGCCGGGCTCCTCGATTTCGTTCACAGCAAGAACCGTCTGCTGTACCCCGAATACCGCGCGCCAGGGTCGAACAAGTGGGAGCGTATATCGTGGAATGACGCGCTCGATCGCATCGCGAAACTGCTCAAGGCCGATCGCGACGCGAATTTCATCGAGAAGAACGTCGACGGCCTCACGGTCAACCGCTGGCTGACGACCGGCATGCTCGCGGCATCGGCGAGCAGCAACGAAGCCGGCTACATCACTCACAAGGTCGCACGTTCACTCGGATTACTGGCATTCGACAATCAAGCCCGTGTCTGACACGGCCCGACGGTGGCAGGTCTTGCCCCGACGTTTGGCCGAGGAGCGATGACGAATCACTGGGTCGACATCAAGAATGCCGACGTCGTACTGATCATGGGCGGCAACGCCGCCGAAGCGCACCCGTGCGGCTTCAAGTGGGTGACAGAGGCGAAGGCCCACAACAAGGCCAAGCTCATCGTTCTCGATCCGCGCTTCACGCGCTCGGCGTCGGTCGCGGACTATTACGCGCCGATCCGGCCCGGCAGCGACATCGTGCTTCTCGGTGGCCTTATCAGCTACCTGATCGCGAACGACAAGATCCATCGCGAGTACGTCGTCAACTACACCGACCTGTCATTCCTCGTGAACGACGATTACACGTTCACGAACGGCATCTTCTCGGGTTACGACGCGAGCAAACGCAGCTACAACAAGTCGACCTGGGACTACCAGCGCGGCGCCGACGGTTTCGTCAAGACCGATCCGACGCTCGCCGATCCGCGCTGCGTCTACCAGCTGCTGAAACAGCACTACGCGCGCTATACGCCCGAGATGGTCGAGCGCGTCTGCGGCACGCCGAAGGAAAAATTCCTGCAAATCGCCGAATTGATCGCATCGACCTCGACGCCCACGCGCGCGATGACGATCATGTACGCGCTCGGTTGGACCCAGCATTCGGTCGGCTCGCAGATGATCCGCACCGGCGCGATGGTGCAGCTGCTGCTCGGCAACATCGGCATCGCGGGCGGCGGCATGAACGCGCTGCGCGGTCATTCCAACATCCAGGGTCTGACCGATCTCGGCCTCATGTCGAACCTGCTGCCGGGTTACATGACGTTGCCCAACGAGGCCGAGCAGGACTACGACAAGTACATCGCGGCGCGGGCGAGCAAGCCGCTGCGACCGAACCAGATGAGCTACTGGCAGAACTACGGCAAGTTCTTCGTGAGTCTCATGAAGTCGTGGTGGGGTGACGCGGCGAACGCCGACAATCACTGGGGTTACGACTACCTGCCCAAGCTCGACAAGGTCTACGACATGCTGCAGACCTACGAGCTCATGGATCAGGGCAAGGTCAACGGCTACATATGCCAGGGCTTCAATCCGCTCGCGTCGGCGCCGAACAAGGCGAAGATGGACGCGTGCCTCGCCAAGCTGAAGTTCCTTGTGATCATGGATCCTCTCGCGACCGAGACGAGTGAGTTCTGGCGCAACTTCGGCGAACACAATAACGTCGACACGGCGAAGATACAGACCGAAGTGTTCCGTTTGCCGACGACCTGCTTCGCCGAGGAGGACGGCGCGCTCGTGAACTCCGGTCGCGTGCTGCAATGGCATTGGAAAGGCGCCAATGCGCCAGGCGAGGCGATTACCGATGCGGAGATCATGGCTGGCCTCTTCCTGCGTCTGCGTGCGATGTATCAGAAGGACGGCGGTGCGTATCCCGATCCGATCGTCAAACTGTCGTGGCCGTACCTGCACGCCGACAACCCGTCGCCCGAGGAGCTCGCGAAGGAATACAACGGCAAGGCGCTGACGGATCTCGTCGATCCGAAAGACGCGACGAAGGTCACGCGCAAGGCCGGCGAACAGCTGGCGGGTTTCTCCGAATTGCGCGACGACGGTTCGACGGCGAGCGGCTGCTGGATTTTCTGCGGCGCGTGGGGACCGACCGGGAACCTCCTGGCGCGCCGCGACAACAGCGATCCGAGCGGCATCGGCCAGACGCTCAACTGGGCGTGGGCGTGGCCCGCGAACCGGCGCGTGCTCTACAACCGGGCGTCCTGCGACGCCAGCGGCAAGCCATTCAATCCGGCGCGCAAGCTGATCGGGTGGAACGGCAAGGCCTGGAGCGGCTTCGACGTGCCGGATTTCAAGGCCGACGAAGATCCGGAGCACGGCATGGGCCCGTTCATCATGAATCCCGAAGGCGTCGCACGCTTCTTCGCACGCGCGGGCATGGCCGAAGGTCCGTTCCCCGAGCACTACGAGCCGTTCGAGACGCCCATCGGCAACAATCCGCTCAATCCGGGGCAGCCACTGGCGATCAGCAATCCTGCGGCGCGACTGTTCGACGACGACAAGGCGGCGTTCGGCACGGCCGACAAGTTCCCGCATGTGGCGACGACGTATCGCCTCACCGAGCACTTCCATTTCTGGACGCAGCACGTCGAGCTCAACGCCATTACGCAGCCGGAGCAGTTCGTCGAGATCGGCGCCGCACTCGCCGACGAGATGGGACTCACGAATGGCTCGCGCGTGAAGGTGAGCTCCAATCGCGGCCATATCACTGCTGTCGCGATGGTGACGAAGCGCATCAAGCCGATGCAGATCGACGGCAAGAAGGTGCATACGATCGGAGTGCCGATCCACTGGGGTTTCACGGGTGTCACGAAGAAGGGATTCCTCGCGAACACGCTGACGCCCGTGGTCGCTGACGGCAATTCGCAGACGCCCGAGTTCAAGTCGTTCCTCGTCAAAGTGGAAAAGGCCTAGGAGACGCGAATGGCACTGCAATCGCTCGACATAGTCCGCCGTTCCGCGACGACGATTCCTCCGCCGAGCGCCCGCGGCGCGCACGCTGGCGAGGTCGCCAAGCTCATCGACGTGACGAAGTGCATCGGCTGCAAGGCCTGCCAGGTCGCGTGCATGGAGTGGAACGACCTGCGCGACGAAGTCGGCTCGTGCACCGGCCATTACGAAAACCCGGCCGACCTCTCGGATCAGTCGTGGACGCTGATGCGCTTCACCGAGTACGACAACCCGAAGGGCGATTTCGAGTGGCTGATCCGCAAGGACGGCTGCATGCACTGCGCCGATCCGGGCTGCCTCAAGGCTTGCCCGTCGCCCGGCGCAATCGTCCAGTACGCGAACGGCATCGTCGACTTCCACGAAGAGAACTGCATCGGCTGCGGCTATTGCATCTCCGGCTGCCCATTCAACGTGCCGCGTATCTCGAAGCACGACAAGAAGGCCTACAAGTGCACGCTGTGCTCTGATCGCGTGTCCGTTGGCCTCGAGCCCGCATGCGTGAAGACGTGCCCGACCGGCGCGCTCACGTACGGCAGCAAGGACGACATGAAAGAGCATGCCGCCGAGCGCATCGCGGATCTGAAATCGCGCGGCTTTGAGCACGCCGGCCTCTACGACCCGGCTGGCGTCGGTGGCACGCACGTCATGTACGTCCTGCATCATGCCGACGATCCCACTCTGTACGCCGGGCTGCCGAAGGATCCCAAGATCAGCCCGCTCGTGCGATTGTGGAAAGGCGTCTCCAAGCCGCTGGCGCTGGGCGCCATGGCGTTCGTTGCACTCGCCGGATTCCTGAACATGGTGCGCGGCGGCGCCGACGAGACGACTGCGGCGGACGAAGAGGCGGCAAGACGCCTGCAGGAGAAATCCCATGTCTGAGCCAAACGGCGAAATCCGGCGCCACCCCGTACTCGACCGGATTTTGCACTGGATGCTGGTGTTGGCGTTCTTTTTTACGGTTGCGTCGGGGTTTGCGCTGTTTCATCCGGCGCTGTTCTTCCTGGCCAACCTGACGGGCGGCGGTCCGTGGAGCGCGCTGCTGCATCCGTTTCTGGGCCTGGCGATGATGTTCTTCTTCTTCTGGTTCGCGCTCCGGCATTGGCGCGATAACCAGATCGGCAAGCGCGATATTCAATGGCTGAAGCAGTTCTCCGATGTGATGACCCATAAGGAAGAGCGACTGCCTGAGCAGGACAAGTACAACGCCGGCCAGAAAATGCTCTATTACATCCTGTTGCTGTGCATGATCGGGCTGCTGTTGACGGGAATTGCCGTCTGGCGTCGTTACTTTTCGGATTATTTTCCGGTCGGCATCGTGCGTTGGGGGTTGCTGCTGCACGCCTTCGCGGCGTTCGTGCTCGTGGCCAGCGTCTTCGGGCACATCGCTTTCGCGGTCTGGGTCAAAGGCTCGATCCGCTCGATGTTTCGCGGCACGGTCACGCCCGGTTGGGCCTACAAGCACCACCGCGCATGGTTTCGCAAAGTCATTGGCGAAGCGCAGCAGACCAATGCCAGTGGATTCCGCAACGACGTGCCCGCGAAATAGCTGGACGCGAGCCGAGATCGCAACACTCGCGCAGCGTTCGATCCCGCACGTGCGCCTGCCTGATCGCGAGCGCATATTCGCGTCGCCACGCCTCGCTGGCACCGACGCCCGATACGCCCTAGGCGCATTACATCGAGTACGAGCTCGTCGCACGCGGGCCCTTTCGGGATTCCGCCTTCTGACCTGGGGCAACGATGCGCTCATAAGCCGCGTGGTGCTCGCGTGACCGGGCGCAGAATTCGATCGATCTGCAGTACTGCATCTTCACAACGACGCGATCGGGGCGCCTGCTCGTGCAACGCCTGTTGAGGGCGGCCTATTGAGGCGTCCGCGTGCGCATGCTCATGGACGACATCGACCCGGGCGATGCGAGTTCGATGCTCGAGACGGAGGTCGTTGTTGGCGAACGAGAGCCCGCTCTGAAAGATGACCGGGGCAGGAAACCGCGGCGGTCAGTATTTTTACGCTATTTTTTGCCGGTCGAGTGCGCATAAATTGGCCAAGTGCTGATCCATCGGAGCTACGCTCATGGCTGATTTGACCCGGCGCCAGTTCCTCAAGATAACTGGCGTAACGCTCGCTTCTTCGAGCATCGCGCTGATCGGCTTCTCGCCGACGCCCGCGCTCGCCGAAGTGCGCCAGTTCAAACTCGCGCGCGCGACCGAAACCCGCAATACCTGCCCCTACTGCTCCGTTGCCTGCGGCGTACTGATGTACAGCCTCGGCGACGGCGCGAAGAACGCCAAGCCATCGATCTATCACATCGAGGGCGACCCGGATCATCCGGTCAACCGCGGCACGCTGTGCCCGAAGGGCGCTGGCCTGCTCGATTTCGTCAACAGCAAGAGCCGCCTGCTCTATCCCGAGTATCGCGCGCCCAACTCGAACGAGTGGACGCGCATCAGCTGGGATGTCGCGCTCGACCGCATCGCGAAGCTCATGAAGGCCGATCGCGATCAGAACTTCATCGCCAAGACGGACGACGGCAAGACGGTCAATCGCTGGACGTCGACCGGCATGCTCGCCGCTTCCGCGAGCAGCAACGAAGCCGGATATATCACCGCGAAAGTCGCCCGCAGCTTGGGCATGGTCGCATTCGATAATCAGGCTCGTGTGTGACACGCCCCGACGGTGGCAGGTCTTGCCCCGACGTACGGCAGAGGAGCGATGACGAATCACTGGGTCGACATCAAGAATTCCAATGTCGTACTGGTGATGGGAGGCAACGCAGCAGAGGCGCACCCTTGCGGGTTCAAGTGGGTCATCGAGGCGCAGCAGCATAACAATGCAAAGCTGATCGTCGTCGATCCGCGCTTCACGCGCACGGCTGCCGTGGCCGACCTGTACGTCCCGATTCGTTCGGGCACGGACATCATTTTCCTCGGCGGCGTGATCAAGTATTTCTTCGACAACGACCTCATCAACCACGAGTACGTCGAGCACTACACCGACTTCACGTTCGTCGTGCGCGAAGACTTCGCGTTCGCCGACGGCTTCTACTCGGGCTGGGATGGCGACAAGAACACGTACGACAAGGCGAGCTGGGACTACGAGCGGGGCCCCGACGGCTTCGTCGTGACGGACCCGACGCTCAAGCATCCGCGCTGCGTCGGCAACCTCATGCGGCAGCACTACGCGGCGTACACGCCCGAAATGGTCGAGCGCGCCTGCGGTTCGCCGAAGGACAAGTTCCTCGAAGCGTGCAAGTTGTTGGGTAGCTGTGCGAACCCGCATCGCGTCGCGAGCGTCTTGTATGCGCTCGGCTGGTGCCATCACTCCGTCGGCTCGCAGAACGTGCGCATCGGCGCGATGATGCAGTTGCTCATGGGCAACATCGGCGCGGCGGGCGGCGGTACGCAGGCGTTGCGCGGGCATTCGAACGTGCAGGGCCTGACCGATCTCGGCCTGCTGTCGAACCAGCTGCCGGGATACCTCACGCTGCCAAACGATCCCGAGCAGGACTACGCGGGATTCATCACCGCGCGCGCAAAGAAGCCGTTGCGCAAGAACCAGATGAGCTACTGGCAGAACTACGCCAAGTTCCACGTCAGCCTCATGAAGGCCTGGTGGGGCAGCGCGGCGACGGCCGAGAACAACTGGTGCTACGACTACCTGCCCAAGCACGACAAGGAATACGACGTGCTGCAGGTCATGGAACTGATGGGCGAAGGGAAATTCAACGGTTACATCTGCCAGGGCTTCAATCCGCTTGCGACCGCGCCCGACAAGCAGCGCACCACGGAGGCGCTTTCGAAACTCAAGTTCCTCGTCACGATGGATCCGCTCGCGACGGAAACGGCCGAGTTCTGGAAGAGTCACGGCGAGCTGCACGAAGTCGATTCTTCGAAGATCGCGACCGAGGTGTTCCGTCTGCCGACGGGATGCTTCGCCGAAGAGGACGGCGCGATCGTCAATTCCGGCCGCTGGCTGCAGTGGCACTGGGCGGGCGCCGCGCCCCCGGGCGAAGCGCGGCTCGACGGCGAGATCATGTCGGAGCTGTTCCTGCTGCTGCGCACGCGCTACAAGACCGAAGGCGGCGCGTTCCCGGATCCGATCGTCAACCTCTCCTGGCCCTACGCGCATCCGCAGGAGCCGAGTTCGGAGGAGATCGCGAAGGAGTACAACGGCCGCGCGCTCGTCGATATCGTGGACGCGAAGGATCCGACCAAAGTCCTGAGAAAAGCCGGCGAGCAGGTATCGGGCTTCGGCGAACTCAAGGACGACGGCTCGACCGCGTGCGGCTGCTGGATCTATGCCGGCTGCTGGACACAGGCCGGCAACATGATGGCGAGGCGCGACAATTCTGACCCGAGCGGCGTCGGCCAGACACTGAACTGGGCATGGGCGTGGCCCGCCAACCGACGCGTCCTCTACAACCGCGCGTCGTGCGATCTGAACGGCAAGCCGTATCGCCCCGAGCACAAGCTGATCGAGTGGAACGGCAAGTCTTGGGGCGGCTTCGATATTCCGGACTTCAAGGCCGACGAAGACCCCGCCAACGGCATGGGTCCGTTCATCATGCAGCCCGAGGGCGTGGCGCGCTTCTTCGCCTGCAAGGGCATGCGGGAAGGGCCGTTCCCGGTGCACTACGAGCCGTTCGAGTCGCCGGTGGGCTACAACCCGCTGTTCCCCGACAAGCCGAACGCACTCAACAACCCGGCCGTGCGCGTGTTCAAGCGTCACCGCGATGCGCTCGGCAAGAAGGAGCAGTTCCCGCATGTCGCAACCACATACCGCCTGACCGAGCATTTCCACTACTGGACCGCGCACTCGCAGCTGAACTCGATCGTGCAGCCGCAGCAGTTCGTCGAAATCGGCGAGGGTCTCGCGAAGGACATCGGCGTCAAGGCGGGCGACTGGGTCAAGGTCAGCTCGAACCGCGGATCGATCAAGGCGGTCGCCGTGGTCACGAAGCGCATCAAGACGCTGCAGGTCGAAGGCAAGCCGGTGCACCACGTGGGCATCCCGATTCACTGGGGCTTCAAGGCGATCGGCAATCCGGGACACCTGGCGAACGCGTTGACGCCGGCCATCGGCGACAGCAACACGCACACGCCGGAGTACAAGTCGTTCCTCGTCAAGGTCGAAAGAGCCTAGGAGGCACCGTGCCACTACAGTCATTGGACATCGTGCGCCGCTCGGCTACGACCATCCAGCCGCCCGCGGCGCGCGTCGAAGCGATCACCGAGGTCGCCAAGCTCATCGACACGTCGAAGTGCATCGGCTGCAAGGCCTGTCAGGTCGCGTGCATGGAATGGAACGACCTGCGCGACGAGGTCGGCATCAACGCCGGCGTCTACGACAATCCGCCTGACCTGTCCGGGCAGTCGTGGACAGTGATGCGCTACACCGAGTACGAAAACCCGAAGGGCGACCTCGAGTGGCTGATCCGCAAGGACGGCTGCATGCACTGCGCGGATCCGGGCTGCCTCAAGGCCTGCCCGTCGCCCGGCGCGATCGTGCAATACGCGAACGGCATCGTCGACTTCCACGAGGAAAACTGCATCGGCTGCGGTTACTGCATCTCGGGCTGCCCGTTCGATGTGCCGCGGATCTCGAAGCGTGACAACAAGGCGTACAAGTGCACGCTCTGTTCGGATCGCGTCGCGGTGGGGCTCGAACCTGCTTGCGTGAAGGCGTGCCCGACCGGCTGCATCAGCTTCGGCAGCAAGGAGAACATGGTGCACATGGCCGAAGAGCGCGTCGTCGAGTTGAAGGCGCGCGGCTTCGCTCAGGCCGGCCTCTACGACCCGCAGGGCGTCGGCGGTACTCACGTGATGTACGTGCTCAATCATGCCGACGATCCGATGCTGTACAGCGGGCTGCCGAAGGAGCCCAAAGTCAGCCCGTTCGTCCGGCTGTGGAAAGGTGTCTCGAAGCCGCTCGCGGTCGTAGCGATGGCGGGCGTGGCATTACTCGGTTTCGTGAACATGGTGCGCGGCGGCGCGGCGGAAACGACCGCGGCGGACGAGGCAGCCGCAAAACGTTTGCAGGAAGAGGAGGAAGCCAATGGCTGAGCCCACGGGTGAAATCAAGCGCCATACCGTGCTCGACCGGATCCTGCACTGGATGTTGGTGATCGCATTCTTCGCAGCAGTAGTGTCAGGGTTCGCGTTCTTCCACCCGGCCTTGTTCCCGCTTTCCGCCTTCTCGGGCGGAGGGCCGTGGAGCGCGCTGCTGCATCCGTTCTTTGGCCTTGCGATGATGTTGTTCTTCTTCTGGTTCGCGATCCCGCACTGGCGCGTGAACCTGATCGGCAAGCGCGACATCCAGTGGCTGAAGCAGTTCGTCGACGTGATCACGCACAACGAGGAAGCGCTGCCCGAACAGGACAAATACAACGCCGGGCAGAAGATGCTCTATTACATCCTCATGCTGTGCATGATCGGATTGCTGGTCACGGGCTTCCTCATCTGGCGCCACTACTTCACGTTCCCGGTCGGCGTCGTACGCCTGAGCCTGCTGCTGCACGCCCTGGCGGCGTTCGTGCTCGTGGCCAGCGTCATCGGCCACATCAGCTTCGCGGTGTGGGTAAAGGGCTCGATACGCTCGATGTTCAAGGGCACGGTCACGCCGGGCTGGGCCTGGAAGCATCATCGCCACTGGTTCCGCGAGAAGATCAAGAAGGGCGGCGCTTCGGTGCACTAGATCGCGGTGAGGGCAGTGCCTCGAGCAGGCGCTGCCCAGTAATATTGCGCTGGCAATCAGCGCGCGTTGCGGTGAGGATAGAGGCCACTTCGGCTGGCTGATCCTTGCGCATGGCACAACGCATCCTAGAACCAGGGCAGATCGAAACTCTCGCGTCGCGCTCGGTCCCGCGCGTGCGCCTCCCCGACAACCACCTGTTCGCCTCGCGGGCCGCGCGCCTGCGCGCTCTCGCGCGCGAGAACGCGATCGGCGGCTATCTGCAATTCCTCGCCGTAATTGCCGAGGCACAACAACGCGCGCTCGCCACGCTGTCGGTGCCGTTGCCCGACGCTGCGGAGATCGCACAAGCCGCGACGCACAGCGTGCCGCCGATTCCTGCCGCAGGCTGGAAGCGGGATGCGCGCTGGATCGATGTGCTGCATGCCATTGCGCGCGATGTCGCGGTCGGCGCTGCAGTGCCGGATGCGGTCGCAGCAATCTGCACGCGCATCCTTGCCTTGCCGCGCGACGAGATCGAGGAGACGGCCGACGGACTGCTCGCCGGCGAGGCGACCGACATCGCGAGCGCGCCGATCGTGATGGCCGCGCTGCAGGTCTATTGGGTCGGGCTCACGAAAGCGTTCAAAGGCGACGCCGTCACCACGCTGGACGTACCGGGCGTATGCCCGCTGTGCGGCACCTTGCCCGTTGCGAGCGTCGTACATACGCAGCAGCCGTATCAGGGTTATCGCTATCTCCACTGTGCGCTCTGCGCGACCGAATGGCACATGGTGCGCGTGCAGTGCAGCACGTGCGGCGCCGACGGCAAGCAGATCGCCTATCACGCGCTGCAGCCGGCTGACGCCGCCGAATCGGCGACGGCGGTGCAGGATGCCGCGGTGCGCGCCGAGGCCTGCGAAAGCTGCCATACCTATCGCAAGATTCTCTATCGCGAGAAGGACAATGCCGCCGACCCGGTCGCCGACGACGTCGCGACGCTGGCCCTCGACATGCTGCTCGGCACGCACGGATTCGAGCGTGCGAGCGGCAACCCGATGTTCTGGCAGGCGGCGCAGGACGGCTGACGATGCTCGCCCCGTCGCGCACCGCCGCGGACATCCCCTCGCTCGATCGCCTGCTGCGTTCCGACGCGCTGGTGCAAGCACTCCGCGTGTATGGCCGCGACGAGGTCACGCACGTCTTGCGCGTGCACCTCGCGCGTCTGCGCGAAAGCGCGCTCGCGGGCGACCTCGAAGCGAAGCAGGTCGACGACGAGGCTGTCGCCGCAGCGCTTGCTCAGGAACTCGAAGCGCGCCACCGGCCGCGCATGCGCCCGGTCTTCAACCTGACGGGCACCGTCTTGCACACGAATCTCGGCCGCAGCCCATTGCCCGAGGCGGCAGTCGACGCCGTGGTGCGGGCGATGCGTGCGCCGGTGAACCTCGAGTTCGACCTCGAAACGGGCAGGCGCGGCGATCGCGACGACGTCGTCGCCGACCTGCTCTGCGAACTGACCGGCGCCGAAGCCGCGACGGTCGTCAACAACAACGCCGCAGCCGTGCTGCTGCTGCTCAACACGCTCGCGCCGAAGCGCGAATGCGTGGTCTCGCGCGGCGAACTCGTCGAGATCGGCGGCGCGTTTCGCATCCCCGACGTCATGCGCAGCGCGGGCGCGAAGCTCGTCGAGGTCGGCACGACGAATCGCACGCACGCGGCGGACTACGCCGACGCGATCAACACGCGCACGGCGCTGCTCATGAAGGTGCATGCGAGCAACTACGCGATCAGCGGCTTCACACACAGCGTGCCGCTCGAAGAACTTGCGGCGATCGCACGCGAGCGCGGCCTGCCTGTTGCGGTCGACCTTGGCAGCGGCTCGCTCGTCGACCTGCAGAAATGGGGGCTGCCGAACGAGCCGACCGTGCGTGCGACGGTCGCCGCGGGCGCCGATCTCGTCACGTTCAGCGGCGACAAGCTGCTCGGCGGGCCGCAGGCGGGCATCATCGTTGGCCGGAAGGACCTGATCCGCCGTCTCAAACGGAATCCGCTCAAGCGCGCGCTGCGCGTCGACAAACTCACGCTTGCGGCGCTTGCCGCGGTGCTCGATCTCTACCGCGCGCCTGAATTCCTCGACGCGCGGCTCGCCGCATTGCGCCTGCTTTCTCGTCCGGCCGATGCGATCGCCGCGCAAAGCGCGCGCCTGCAGCCGGCGTTGCAGCGGGCGGTGGGTGCGGCATTTACGGTAACCGCTGTGTCGATGGCGAGCCAGATCGGCAGCGGCGCGCTGCCGGTGGACCTGCTGCCGAGCCACGGGCTCGTCGTGCGGCCGGCGACGGCGAAGGGTGGCGGCCTCGTCCGCATCGAGAGCGTGTTGCGCGCGTTGCCGCGCCCCGTGCTCGGTCGCCTCGTCGACAAGGCGCTATGGCTCGACCTGCGTTGCCTCGACGAAGCCGACGAGGCGGCGTTCGCGAGTCAGCTCGACAAGCCATTGCGCGGTCGCGGCTGAAGTTCGCATCGTGATCATCGGCACCGCGGGTCACATCGATCACGGCAAGACGACGCTCGTGCGCGCGCTGACCGGCGTCGACACCGACCGCCTCAAGGAAGAGAAGGCGCGCGGCATCTCGATCGAGCTCGGCTATGCCTACGCGCCGTTGCCAGGCGGCGAGATGCTCGGCTTCGTCGACGTGCCGGGACACGAGCGCCTGATCCACACGATGACCGCGGGCGCGACGGGCATCGACTTCGCGCTGCTCGTGATCGCGGCGGATGACGGCGTCATGCCGCAGACGCGCGAACACTTCGCGATCCTCGACCTCCTTGGCGTTGCGCGTGGTGCGGTTGCGTTGACGAAAGTCGATCGCGTCGATGCGGATCGAATCATCGCGGTGCGCGGCGAGATCGATGCGCTGCTCGCGACGAGCACCCTCGAGGGCGCGCCGATTTTCGCAGTCAATGCCCTCGCCACGAACGACGAGGGCGTCGCGGCGCTACAGGAACATTTGCACGACGCATCGGCACGCGTGACCGCGCGCGCAGATGACAAACTGTTTCGACTCGCGGTCGATCGCGTGTTCTCGCTGCCAGGACACGGCACGATCGCGACCGGCACCGTGCACGCTGGCACGATTCGCGTCGGCGACATCCTCCGTGTGATGCCCGCCGGTGTCGAAGCGCGCGTGCGCGGCATCCACGCGAATCGCCGCGAAAGCGATTCCGGCCATGCCGGGCAGCGCTGTGCGATCAACCTCGCGGGTGTGGAGCGAGCGCAGCTCGCGCGCGGCGACTGGCTGGCCGATCCGCGTGTGTTCGCGCCGAGCACGCGCGTCGACGTGCGGCTGCGCGTCCTCGCTGGCGCAGGCGGGCTGCGTATGTGGTCCGTCGTGCATGTTCACCTCGGCACGATCGATCGCCTCGCGCATCTCGTGCCGCTCGAGGCCGACGTGATCGAACCCGGCACGTCGGCGCGCGTACAGCTCGTGTTCGATGCGCCCGTTTGCGCAGCGGCCGGCGACCGCTTCATCGTGCGTGATGCGCAGGCGCAGCGCACGCTCGGCGGCGGCCGCGTGCTCGATGCGAATGCGCCGACGCGTAAACGCCGTAGCGCCGCGCGCGTTGCCCATCTCGATGCTGTCGAAACGTTTCTCGATGGCGGTGGGGTCGACGCGCTGTTGCGAAGCGCGCCTCATGGGATCGCACTCGCCGAGCTCGAGCGTATCTGCGCGGCGCCAGCCAGCTCGCTGTCTTGGGGCGCCGATCACCTGATTCTGGAGACGCGACAGGGCACGTTCGTTCTTGTCGCGCCGCGGTGGCAGGCGCTGCAGGAAGCAACGCTCGCGGCGTTGCGCTCGTATCACGGGCAATTCCCCGACGACGCAGGCGTCGACAGCGCGCGCCTGCGCCGCATCGTCGCGCCGACTTTGCCCGATGCGCTCTGGCGCTTCGGTATCGATGCACTGATTGGCGAAGCACGCATGGCTCGTACCGGCACGTGGCTGCATCTGCCGAGCCATCGTGTCGCGATGTCCGCCGAGGAAGCACAGCTTGCGCAGCGACTCGTGCCCGCCATCGCCGCGGGCGGCTTCGATCCGCCCTGGGTGCGCGACCTCGCGAAAACAGTCTCGGCGCCCGAGGCGCGCGTGCGGCAGACGTTGCGCAAGCTGTCGGCGCAAGGTGCGGTCCATCAGGTCATCACCGACCTGTTCTACGACGCGGGCCGAGTTCGCGAACTCGCAGCAGTCGTCGCGCAGCTCCGCAATACGCGTGGCGACGTGGAGGCCGCCGCGTTCCGCGACCGCATCGGCATCGGCCGCAAGCGTGCGGTGCAGATCTTGGAGTTCTTCGACCGCGTTGGTTACACTCGCCGCGTCCGTCAGGCGCATCGGCTGCGCGACGGCCACGAACACTTCTTCTGATCGTCACCACTCGAGGAAGGCATTCGCATCCGGTGATGCGGCCGGGCTTCAAACCCGGTTGGGGGCGTCAGTCGTTCCCGGGTAGGTTCGACTCCTGCTGCCTTCCGCCATTTCGCAAGCTGCGGCGCGCGCTTCGAAGTACCAGCGCTCATGCCCTCGTGCGCGCGAGCGCAGTGCGTCGCCCAATGGCCTTGAGGCACAACGATAGCGCGCCGCGATGTCTCGCGGCGCGCTGCATTCGGGCAGGCGTGGATCGTTCAGCTGCGCCGCAAGGGCGCGGCGTCAAACGATTTCGGTCGAATGGATCTGGTACTTGAACGTCGACGCGTCGAGGCTGTCGAGGCGCGCGCCCTGCGTCTCGCCATTCGGATACATGAGGAACGGCACGGGCTTCTTCGTCGAGCCCGGGAGCGCGACGTCGTGGCCGCGGTTGTAGGCGATCCAGTTCATCTCCCACGAGCCGAACAGCCGCTTGCGCGCCGCCTGCACCGTCGGATTTTCCATCGGCAGGCCACCCTGTTCTTCGAGGATGACCTTGCGCACGTCGGCCGGGTCGACCGGCATCCAGCCGCGGCCCTGGGCGTAGAACTCCGCGCGACAATGCTGTGCCTTGCTGATGTCGCCGCTCTTTCCGAGGCAGTTGTAGCCGAGCCGGGAATCGGCGACGCGCACGCCGTATACGTCGCGCGCGGGGATATGGATCGAGCGCGCGAGCGCGACGAACAGGGCGTTGATGTCGGCGCATTTGCCGCCCATCGTGCCGTTCTGCAGCATCGCGTTGACGTCGCCGACGCCGCAGCCGCGCACCTTCGGATCGCGCGCGGTGTTGTCGACGACCCATTCGTACAACGCGCGCGCCTTGTCGACGTCGCCGTGTTGATCCTTGACGATGCTTTCCGCCGTCGCCTTGACGAGGCCATCGACCGGCAACAGCATCGTCGGACGAAGATAGGGTGCCAGATCGTGGTCGCCGGGGATGCGGTCGTTCGCGGCGAAGTCGATCGCGCGGTCGCGCGTCATCACGCGGCTCGTGAGCTCGACGTGGCCCACCGATTTCGCGTCGGGCCAGGTCACGTGCAGCAGTTCGACGTCGTAGCCGGGCACCTTCACGAGCTTCGCGCTGTGCGCGCCCGGTGCGGCGAACTTGATGGCGGTGCGCTTCTGGTAGTCGCCTGCTTCGGCGAGCGGCACGGGCAGCCAGAGCTGCGTCGCGCCTTCGGCGCCCGCGACATCGACCGAGGTGACGACATCGAAAGTTCGCCATCCGGCGGCGGCATTCGGTGCTGCGGTCGCGAACGCGCCTGGCGACTTCAACGCAAGGGCGGCGAGTGGCGCGCCGGCCGACAAACGAACGAGAAAATCCCGACGCATCATCGCAGGTACCTCTCGGAAAGGCGTAGGATTATTCTCCCCCCGTTGTCGGCGAATTGCCAGCATGAATGTCGAATCCGCTGCAACGACGTCTCCGCGCCTGACCTCGTTGTCGCACGGCGGCGGCTGTGGCTGCAAGATCGCGCCCGGCGTGCTGGCCGACCTGCTCAAGGGCTTCGGCGCCGGCATACGCCATCCCGATCTGCTCGTCGGCACCGAGACCGCCGACGACGCGGCCGTCTATCGCCTCAACGACGATCAGGCGATCGTCGCGACGACCGATTTTTTCATGCCGATCGTCGACGATCCCTACGACTTCGGCCGCATCGCGGCGACCAATGCGTTGTCCGACATCTACGCGATGGGCGGCACGCCGCTGTTCGCGCTCGCGCTCGTCGGCATGCCGATCAACGTGCTGCCGCTCGCCGTGATCCGCGAGATTCTGCGCGGCGGTGAGACGGTCTGCCGCGACGCCGGCATTCCTATCGCGGGCGGCCACAGCATCGATTCGGTCGAGCCGATCTACGGACTCGCCGCGATCGGCAGCGTGCATCCGCAGCAGCTCAAGCGCAACGCCGGCGCGCAGGCGGGCGACGTGCTCATCCTCGGCAAACCGCTCGGCGTGGGCGTGTTCTCGGCCGCGGCGGAGAAGGAGAAGCTCGACGGGGCTGGATATCGCGAACTCATCGAGGCGACCACCTTGCTCAATCGCGCCGGCCCCGCGCTCGCGCGCATCGCGGGCGTGCACGCGATGACCGACGTCACGGGCTTCGGTCTTGCGGGCCATCTACTCGAGATGTGCCGCGGCGCGCAGCTCGGCGCGATGCTGCGCCAGGCCGACGTGCCGCTGCTCGACGGCGCGCTGGAGCTGGCACGCGCCGGTTTCGTCACGGGCGCGTCGACGCGCAACTGGGCCGCGTACGGCGATGAGGTCCATCTAGGCGCAACGGTGGACACGACGATGCGGGCGCTGCTCTGCGATCCGCAGACCTCGGGCGGGTTGCTCGTCGCGTGCGCCGCGGGCGCGGCGGCAGAAGTGGTCGCGGCCTTCCGCGAGCATGGCTGCAAGCGCGCCGCGGCGATCGGTCGCTTCGTCGCGGGCGCGGCGATCCTCAGCGTCGACTGAAAAGACCGGCCTCCTCGCCGGCCGCCATTAGTCGAATTCGACGATGACCCGGTGCGTGGCTGCGTCCGCTGCGAGGGTCAGCGCGGATCCTTCCTGTAACGCGCCGTCGAGCATGATCCGGATTCCTGCCGTCGCGGCGACACGGCGGAGTTCGATCGCGTACTCGGCGTCGCCATGCCGATACGTCAATGCAAACCCATCCCAGGATTGCGGCACGCACGGCGAGAAGAGCAACTTGCCGCGCTCAAGGCGCACGCCGAGCAGCGATTCGACGATGAGCCGGTACATCCATCCCGCGGATCCCGTGTACCACGTCCAGCCGCCGCGACCGACGTGCGGTGCGACCGCGTAGACGTCGGCCGCGACGACATAGGGTTCGACCTTGTAGGCGGCGACGCCCTCTTCGTTGGCCGCATGGTTGAGCGGGTTCAGCATCGCGAACAGCTCGTGCGCGCGCTCGCCGTCTCCGCGTGCGGCGAATGCCATCACAGCCCAGATCGCGGCGTGCGTGTATTGCCCGCCGTTCTCGCGCACGCCGGGGACGTAGCCCTTGATGTAGCCAGGATCCATATCCGACTTGTCGAACGGCGGATCGAGCAGCTGGATCAGCGCGGCATCGTTGCGCACCAGGTGCTTGTCGAGCGACGCCATCGCGCGCCGCTGACGCTCGTCGCTGCCCGCGCCAGAAAGCACCGACCAGCTCTGCGCGATCGAGTCGATGCGGCATTCGCTGTTCTGCGCGGAACCCAACGGGCTGCCATCGTCGAAGTAGGCGCGTCGATACCATTCGCCGTCCCAGGCGTTCGCTTCGATCTTCGTTTTGAGTTTCGCGGCTTCCGCGTGACATCGACTCGCGAACGCGTTGTCGCCCGCCTGCGCGGCAATCGGCGCGAAACGTTCGAGCACGTCGTGCAGCATGAACGCGAGCCAGACGCTCTCGCCCTTGCCGTGGATGCCGACGTTGTTCATGCCGTCGTTCCAGTCGCCCGAACCGATCAGCGGCAGCCCGTGTGCGCCGAAGCGGAGACCATGCAGGACGGCCCGGCGGCAGTGCTCGAGCAACGGCGCGTCGTCGCCGTGGCCGGCGAGGTCGTAATACGACTCTTCGTCGGGCCCGAGTTCGCGGCCGCTCAGGAACGGCACGGATTCGCGCAGCACGCCGTCGTCGCCCGTCGTTTCGATGTAGCGGCACACGGCGTACGGCAGCCACAGGTAATCGTCGGAGCAGCGCGTGCGCACGCCGCGCCCGCTCGGCGGATGCCACCAGTGCTGCACGTCGCCCGCGCCGAACTGGCGCGACGCGCAGAGCAGGATCTGCGCGCGCAGCATCGCAGGCTCGCAGTGCACGAGTGCCATCGTGTCCTGCAGCTGGTCGCGAAAACCCCACGCGCCGCCGGACTGGTAGTAGCCACTGCGGCCCCAGATACGCGCAGCGATCACCTGGTACAGGAGCCAGCCGTTGGCGATCAGGTCGAGCGTGGGGTCGGGCGTGCGCACGCGCACGGCACCGAGCGTGCGCTGCCACTGCGAACGTATGGCGGCGAGCGCGTCACGGGCGGTGCCTGATCTGCGACAGCGCAGCAGGAGTGCGGAAGCCTGTTCGGCGTTGTCTGCGGCGCCGAGACGGAAAATTATCTCGCGTGACTTGCCCTCCGCGAGATCGAACGGCACGAGTATCGCTGCGCACGGATCGAGCGCAGCGCCCGTCTTGCCCGAAAGATGCTGGCGGCGCAGGGCAGCAGGATTCCTCGTCGAGCCGTTGCGGCCGATGAATTCCGCGCGGTCGCCCGTGACCGTGCGGCGCGGGTCGTCGACGTCGAGCAGCGCGACACGATCGGGAAATTCGGGGTTGAAGACATTCCGCGCGAACACGGCTCCGCTCTGCGGATCGAGTTCGGTCACGATGTGCATCGCCGATTTTGCGCGCGCGTCGCCGAGCACCCATTCGACGTAACAGGTCGCCGAGAGGCGGCGCGGACTCGCGGACGCGTTGCGCAATTTCAACACGCAGTACTTGATGCGTTCGCGCGGGTCGACGTACATCCACAGCTCGCTGTGCACGCCATTGCAGGCATGTTCGAACACCGTGTAGCCAAAGCCGTGCCGCGTCGAATACGTCGCGTCGGGACTCGGCAACAGCGGCGTCGGCGACCAGACGAGGCCCGTCTCCTCGTCGCGCAAATAGAACATCTCGCCACTCGCATCGCTGACCGGATCGTCCTCCCAGGGCGTGAGCCGGAATTCATGCGCGTTCTCGGCCCAGGTATAGGCCGATCCGCGTTCGCTCACGACCGTACCGAAATTCGGATTCGCCAGCACGTTGACCCAGGGCAGCGGCGTCGGCCGATCCGCCGAGGTGACGATGACGTATTCGCTGCCGTCGGCATTGAAGCCGCCGTAGCCGTTGTCGTGACGCTCGGGCCTCGCCAACACGACCGTCGGCGCGACGAAGCGCTGTTCGAGCCGCGAAGCGGCGAAGCGCGGGATCGTCAGATCCTTCGCCTGGCTCGCGCGCACCTGCTCGATCAGCGGTCCGTTGTCGTCCTGGATGACAACGCGCGCGACGGCCTGCAGCAGAATCCGGTCCTCGGGCGAGATCTGATCGACCGGCCGGACGAATATGCCGCCCGGTCTGTCGATGATGTTCTCGGTGTTGGCCGCGATGAGGCCCATGATCTGGTCGTGCAGCATCTGCCGATAGCCGCCGCGGTCGTCGTTCCAGATCACGAGATCGACCATCATGCCCTTCATGCGCCAGTACGCGTGCGCCTGCACGAGCTGGCGCGCGAGTTCGATGCCGTTGCTGTCGCGAATCTTCAGCAACACGATGGGCAGGTCGCCCGAGATCGCGTAGCCCCAGAGACCGGTCTGGTTGCGGCGGTTGCTCGCGATCAGCGCGGGTTCCGCGCGCAGCGAGGCGTTCGCGTAGATGATGCGGCTCGCGATGCGGCCGTACAGCTGCGCGTCGGCCTCGGTCAGGTTGAGCTGGCGCAGCGCGACCTGGCTGTGCGACCAGGCGAGATCGAACACGCGGTCGGACAGCGCCCTGTCCTGATACTTGTCGATGAGCGCGAGGCAGGCTTCTTCGGTATCGGCGATGCCGCAGACGACGTCGAGCATGACCGTCTGGTCGGCTTCGACGACGAAGCGATGGCGTATCGCGACGACGGGATCGAGCACCGCGCCGGCCGTGTTCGACAGCGTGCCCGCGCTCGCCAGCGCCTGCGCTTGCGCGAGCGCATTGCCGCGACCGAGGAAGCGCATGCGGTCCGTCTCGAACGAGGTCTCCGCCGGGTTGCCGCGGCGAAGCTTGACGACGTGCAGCATCCACGGCGGCGCCTCGCTCTTCGAGCGCGGCCGGCGCGTGCAGACGATCGCATCTTTGTCGGCGAGCACCTGCGTTTGCACGAACAGGTTGCTGAAGCCGCGCTGCGCGATGTCGCCCGCCGGCGTAGCGACGACGACCTCGGCATAGCTCGTGAACTCGAAGGTGCGCCGGATGCGCGAGCGGTTGACGATCTTGATGCGGCGCAGTTCGATGTCGTCCTCCGGCGACACCGAGATGTCCGTGTGCGTATCGATCTGGCCGTCGCGACGGCGGAACTCGACGCGTGGCTCCGCGAAGGTCGCCTCATACGAATCCGGCGTGCCTGGCATCGGCTGGTGCGTCGCCGACCAGACGGCACCTGCATCGACGTCGCGTACGAAGCAGAACAGACCCCACGGATCGCAGGTGCCATCCTCGCGCCAGCGCGTCACCGCGAGATCGCGCCAGCGGCTGTAGCCGCTGCCCGCGTTCGTCAGCATGACGTGATAGCGGCCGTTCGACAGCACCTGTACGGCCGGCGTCGGCGTGTCGCCGCTGTCGTAGATGCGAATCGGCGTCTCGGTCGTTTCCGTGCGCGCGCGCGCGTCGACCATTTCAGCGCGTTCCGCGGGTACGGCGGCGACACGCGGCATGCGTTCCTGCAACAAATGCAGGCTCGACTGGAACTGAGGCAGCGAAATGAAGCGCCGCTGCATCGGCTGACCGTGCAGCACGTAGTCGAGCGCGAGCAGGCCCATGCCTTGGTGGTGCGCCATGAATGAACTCACGCGCGCGTAGGTTTCGCCGCGCCGCAGCCGCGATGGCGTGAAGTCGCAGGCCGCGTAGAAGCCGTAGCGGCCGTACATGTCGTCGGCGACGAGGCGGCGCAGGTTGTCCGCCGCTTCGCGCGGGTACACCATCAGCGCGAGCATCGTCGCGTACGGTGCTATCACGAGATCCTCTGACAGCCCGCGCTTGAGGCCGAGGCCGGGCACGCCGAACGCGCGATACTGATAGTTGAGCGACGCGTCGACTAGGCTGTAGCCAGATTCCGAAATGCCCCAGGGAACATTGCGCTCCACGCCGTAAGCGATCTGCCTGCGCACGGCGGCGCGGCAGCTCTCGGCGAGCAGGCTCTTGTCGTAGGCCGGCGCGAGCAGCGTCGGCATGAGGTATTCGAACATCGAGCCGGACCACGACAAGAGCGTCGGCCCCGACGGCGTCTCGGTGAGCAGGCGTCCGAGCGCGTACCAGCTGTCCTGCGGTACCTGACCGAGCGCGATCGCGAGGAAGGTCGTGAGCCGGGCCTCGGAAGCCAGCAAGTCGTAGTAGCTCGCGTCGAGGCGACGGTCGCTCGTGTGGTAACCGATCGAGAACAGATGCCGCGAGCGGTCGTAGAGCACACGGAAGTCCATGAGCGCGAACGCTTCGGCCTGCTTCGCCGTCTCGTGTATGTCGCGCATGCGTTGCTCGGCGTTGTTCGTACTCGCCGCGCAGGCCTGCTCGAATCGCGCGATCCAATCGCGGTCGCCGTTCGCATGCGCGTCGGCGGGAAGCGCGCGCATGCCCTCGAGCGCCCGCTCGCATGCCTGATCGAGGTCGCCGAGGGAAGGCATGCCGATCGCGTCGACGAGGTCGCGCAGCGCTTCGGAAGGCGCACCCGGGAGCGTCGCCCAACCCGCGAGCGCGGCGATCTCGTCGACACCGTCCCGACACTGGTCGGCGAGGCGCTCGCACCAGAACCGGCTCTCGTCGTCGCCGGCGGATGGCGAAGCGAGGAGCCCTTCCGCTATGCGCAGCAGGATCGACAGCTCGTCGTGCAATGCGGGCAGCGATCGCGCCGATGCGGACGCATGCAACGCACGCTGCATCTGCGCGGTCGTTTCATCCTCGATGCGCGGCGCGCATGTTCGCAGTGCATTCCATGTGTCGCGCAGTCCTTCGGCGACACGGGCGTCGACGATCGGCGCCTCGAGCGTCTCCTCGAGGCCGGCCTGCAGCACGAGCAACGATGCGGACAGGTTGCCGCTGTCGACCGACGAGACGTACGCCGGTTGCAGCGGCTGCAAGGTGCGCGTGTCGTACCAGTTGTAGAAGTGGGCATGCTCGCGTGCGAGTTGCTGCATCGTCGCGAACGTGTCGCGCGTGCGCGCCAGCACGCGGCCTGCAGTCGCGTAGCCGAAGTCGTAGGCGGCGAGATTCGCGAGCAACGAGAGGCCGATGTTCGTCGGCGAGGTTCGATGGGCGACGGCCGTCGCCGGCGCTTCCTGAAAGTTGTCGGGAGGCAGCCAGTGGTTCTCCGCGTCGACGAAGCGCTCGAAGAACGCCCAGGTGCGGCGCGCGGCATCGCGCAACAAGGCACGATCATCGTTCGACAGCGCCTGGTCGGCACTCTCGATCGGCCTGCTCGACCACCACGCGATGAACGGCGAGACGAACCATGCGCCAAGCAACGGCAGCGCAGCAGCCAGCGCGAGCGCATGAGTCGCGGCGAGCCAGCCTGCGGTCGCGCCCGCGAGCAAAGGTGCGAACCACATTATTCGCAGCGCTACCGCGAATGAGTCTTTCGCGCGTCGGTCGACTTCGCTTGAAGCGACCCATTGCAGCAGGTGCTTGTGCGTGAACGCCTTGCGCCACAGCGTGCGTAGGATCGCACCGACGGCGACGTACGCCTCGAAAGGCAGGCAGACGAGTTGGAACAGCGCGATGCCGATGCGCGATCGTGCGGCGGTCGTCGCGAGCCTCGTGTGATGCAGAAGGCCGATGTCCTCGGGCTTGCGCACCAGGTCGAGCAGCGACGCGGCAATGGCGGGGAGAAGCGTCAACGCGAGCAGCGCAAGGGTCCACCACCATGCCTGTCCCAGCAGCCAGCCCGTCAGCGTCAACGCGACCAGTGCGGCCGGAACGAGGCTGCGGCGCAGGTTGTCGAAGATCTTCCACTGCGACAGCAGCGAGATGGGGTTCGGCACGACTTTGCCGTTCTCGTCGGGCACCTTGGGCAGCAGCCAGTCGGCGATCTGCCAGTCGCCGCGGGTCCAGCGTTCGCGTCGCGCGATATCGCTCAGGTAGCGTGCCGGGAAATCCTCGTAAAGCTCGATGTCGCTCGCGAGCCCGGCGCGCACGTAGCAGCCTTCGAGAAGGTCGTGGCTGAGGATGTGGTTCTCGGGCATCGCGCCGCCGAGCGTCCGTTCGAACGCCTCGACATCGTAGATGCCCTTGCCCGTGAACGAGCCCTGGCCGAACACGTCCTGGTAGACGTCCGAGACGACGCGCGTGTAGGGGTCGACGCCTGCTTCGCCAGCATGCATGCGCGCGTAGCGGCTGCGATGTGCGCTCGTCAGCGTGGTCGAGACGCGCGGCTGCAGGATGCCGTAGCCACCGTCGACGCGGCGCGACTGCGCGTCATAGCGCGGTCGATGCAGCACGTGCGCCATCGTCGCGACGAGGCGCCGCGCCGCATCGCGCGGCAGATGCGTGTCGGTATCGAGCGTGATGACGTAGCGCACGCCGGTGAGTGCGTTGATGTCGCCTTCGATGTGCGAGAACGCATCGCGTCGGCCCTCACGCAGCAGCGCGTTGAGGTCGGCGAGCTTGCCGCGCTTGCGCTCGTGTCCCATCCATGCGCCTTCGTGCGCATTCCAGCGACGCGGTCGATGGAACAGGAAGAATCTCGCGCCCTTGCCGTCTGCATACTTGCGATTGAGTTCGGCGATCGCCTGCGTCGCGTCCTGCAGCAGCAATGCGTCGTCGGGCAACGTCTCCTGTTTCGCGTCGGCGAAATCGGTGAGCAGGCCGAACAGCAACGCGTCGTCGCGGTTCGCAAGTGCGCGCACCTCGAGCGTTGCGACGAGGCGGTCGACGTCGGCGAGATCGTGCAGCAGCGTCGGCACGACGACAAGCGTGCGGAATTCCGCAGGAATTCCTCCCTTCGCAAAATCCATGCGCGGCAGCGGCATCGGCGTGGTCAGCAGGATCGCGAGACGATTGACCGCTGCAAGTGCGAGCTGGCTGGCTGCGACGAGCGCGAGCAGGATGACCGCGGCGAGCAGCAGGCCATGCGCGCCATGTGCGCGTGCGTGCGCGATGAGGGCACCCGCGAAGACGGCCGTGAGCAGCCCGAGTGTCCCGAAGAAGAGCCATCCGCGTGCACGCGCGCCGAGGCAGCGTCCGCGCAGAATCGAGCGGATGCCGATCTCGGTCTCGAGTTGCGCGCGCCCGTGATCGATCACGTAGTAGCCGACGTGCGTGTGACGCTCGGCATCGCCGCGATCACGTGCGGCTTGCGCGAGTGCGAGCGCGCGTTCCACCACTTCCTTCTCGGCGATGCGGGCGCGTCGCGCGAGTACCTCTACGCGATGGCGATAGCGATCTCGCGAGACGAAATCCATTGCGGCGTAGACGTTCGCCGGGTCGCGGCGCAGCCCGGATTCGACGACGCTGAGTGCCTCGACGAACTCGGTCCAGTCAGTGACCGACAACAGCCGAAGACTGCTGATGCTGTTGCTGATCGACACCTGATCGGCGGCCTGGTGCTGGTTCTCTGCCTGTACGAGCTGCTCGGTGCTGAGACCGACCTCGGCCAGATGCTGATCGATCCAGGTCAGCGGTAGCAGCAACGCGTGGCCTTGTCCCTTCAGCCGGCGCGAGAGTTCCGCGACGAACGAACTCGTCGCCGGTGGATTCGAACGCGCCATGTCGGCGACAACGACGATGAGGTTCTTCGGGTTGGACGACGCGACCGCGAGCATCTCGTCGGCCCACGAGTTGGCGAGGTTGCGCTGCATTCGTCCGTTCGCGACGCGCGTCGCGACGCGGCGCAGATTCTCGATCAGTGCGAGCCGCAGCATGATCGGCACGGCCCACAGCTCGCCGAGTGTCAATGGCTCGACCGACTGATAGGCCGCGACGAACCGCTGCATGCTGTCCTGATTGATGCGGCCGTCGCCGTGCGAGATGGCTTCGAGCGCGATGTCGTAGACGCGCGGCAGTCCCGCCGACGAGCCTTCGGCGAGACGTGCGAGTTCCCTGCTGTAGCCCGTCGGCAGATGCCGGCGCGCCGTGCGAATGTTCTCGTCGATCAGGTAGAAGTTATCGAGCAGCCATTCGCCGGCCGGCGTGATCGCACGATCGGCGCGTAGCGCGTCGGATAGCAGGCGAGCCGTGTCGCCGAGTACTTTTTCGTTGTGCGCGAGCCGCTCGAGCAAGGCCTCGCGGACGCGGCCGGTCCTGATGCGATGCGTGCGCGCGAGCTTCTCGCCGTGTTCCGACATCTGCTGCGCGCTGAACAGTTCAGCGCGTAGCGGCTCCTCCTCATCGACCCACGGCGACGTGCGGTCTCCGCGCGAGTCAGTCCACAGCATGCCGGTGGCGTGTACGAGCCAATCCATCGTCTTCCTTCATTGAAACGCTTTGGCTTGCCGCGCGTAGGCCGCACGACAACAGTGGCACAAGCGTGCTGATCGTCAGGCGCGGCGCAGGCGACGGACCTGGCAGTGGCGACGGACGAGATCGGGATTGCGGCCGACGGCAACGACGGCGTCGGTCAATTCGGCGGGCGTGACCTCGAAAATCCGGCACCAGTGATCGAGGCGATCGCCGGCCACGACATCGACGACCTGCACCCTGTGGCGGTCGTCATGGTGAAGTTGCAGGCGACTTTGTCCATTGTTCATCACGGTCTCCAGTGAATCGCGAAATCGGCTCCCCGATGCAGGAGCTTTGGCAATGACCATGCCAGCGCACAATGCGCGCCGCAGACCGTCCTGATGCGAGATCGGCGTTAGGCTATCGTGCAATTTGCTTGATACGGTCATACGCCCATGCGAAATGCGCGAATTTTTCACCGTCCCGCGCGCCCGGATCGCCCGATCCCGTGCATATCGACACCGCAGCGAAAGCGCGATGTATCGGCCCGCCTGCGGCTCTGCGCGAGCCGAATCGGGCGAGATGCACCATCGTGGCATACACATTGCTCCTTGCTAGCGCGGACCCTTCTGCAAGGAGTGTGCATGAAAACCACCATCGTCGTCGCTGCCGCGTGCCTCTGCCTCGCCAGCCTCGCGCGTGCGGGCGACGGCTACGTCACGGGCGATGTCGACCTGCGCGCGGGTCCGGACCCGGCGTATCCGACCGTCGCGACGCTCAATGCGGGCACGCCGGTGGCGATCCAGGGTTGCGTCGCGAACTGGTCGTGGTGCGACATCGCAACGGCGAGCGATCGCGGTTGGGTCGCCGGCGATTTCCTCGAGGAGGATTACGACGGCCGGCGCGTCGTCGTGCCTGCGTTCGGCGTGCAGATCGGCATTCCGATCGTCGCATTCTCGTTCGATGCGTACTGGGGCGCGCACTACCACAACGAGCGCTACGAGGGCCGGCCGTGGTATTCCGATCGCGCGCGCTGGGCCAAGATCCGTCCGCGCTACGCGCCGCCGATGCGCCATCCGATCGATCCGAACGCCGGCAAGGGCTCCGCGAAGCCCGTGCCGCGCGCTGGCGCAGCCATCGAGCAGACGCAGGGCGCCCGCGCGCCGGTGTCGGCGCAGCGTGCGAACTCCGACCATCACGACGCGCCCGCAAGCCAGCACGACGCGCCGGCAAGGCACGAGAGTGCGCAGCCTGCGGCCGCCGTCGCGGCGCCTGCGCCGCCGGCGAAACCCGCGCCGCCGCACGCCGAACAGGGGCCCCCGGCAACCGCGCAGCGCGGCGAGGCGAAGAGCGAGCCTCACAGCTCGGCGCAGGGCAAAGACAGAGAACCCGTCCGCAAGGATGACAGGGGCAGCGATGCCTCCGGCAAGGATGCCGATCCCAACAAGCACCTGCGCTGACGCGGCCAGGAGCCGACCAAGCGCCCTTCAGGAGACCCGATCATCATGGCCGCGAACAAGCCATTTCTCACCGACATCAAGGCGATCCGCGCGCGCGCGCGCAAGGATCTGGACAAGGGCGCGGTAACCGAAGGCTACCGCGCCGATCGCGAAACCGTGCTGCGATTGCTGAATGCGTCGCTCGCCACCGAGATCGTCTGCGTGTTGCGCTACAAGCGCCACTACTACATGGCGAAGGGCATCAACGCGAAGAGCGTGGCCGCCGAATTCCTCGAGCATGCGAACGAAGAACAGGGGCACGCCGACGAGATCGCCGAGCGCATCGTCCAGCTCGGCGGCGCGCCGGACCTCTCGCCGCGCGGTCTCGAAACGCGCAGCCACTCCGAATACGTCGAGGGCGACGATCTCGTCGACATGCTGCAGGAGGACCTCATCGCCGAACGCATCGCGATCGACACCTATCGAGAGATCGTCCAGTTTCTCGGCAACGACGATCCGACGACGCGGCGGATGATGGAAGGCATTCTCGCGGTAGAAGAGGAGCATGCCGAAGACATCAGCTCGTTGCTCGAGGAACTCGGCAAGAAGGGCGAGCCCGCAAAGCGCACGCCTGGGCGAGCGAAGGCGAAATAGGCGCGCATCGTCGCACCGGCCAAAGCGGTGTCGGCGCGCGTCGCGCGATGGGCATCGAACCGGCGAGCGAACTGCATCAAGGATAGGCTTCAGGCGAACCGAACGAATGCGACCCGCATCCTCTCCACCGTCCTCGGACGAGCCGCGCCGCGGCCACGCGACACCTGCCTCAGGTGTCGATGATCTCCATCGCTTGCGCGCCGCTGCCGCCGGCCGGGAAGCTCTCGCGCAGCATGTCCTTGATCGCTTCCCACGCCTTGATGGCGTATTGCGCGTCGACCTCGGTGGGCATGGGAACCTCGACGCGATAGCGCGCATGGGCGGTTTCGCGTGGGCCGGTGCCCACGATCCTGACGAAGCGCAGATCGAGCGATTTCGTCGCCGCACGCAGCGCATCGGCCGCAACGACCGTCTCGACGATGCCGAGCCCGACGTAATTGCGAGCGCCGCCGCCGGCGGAGTGCGTCGGGCCAGGCCTGTTCATCGGCTGCGCCGATGGCGAGTTCGAATTACGGTATATCGCGGACTTCATCGGTCACCCTCGCATCTGCATCCGTCGGGGGAAGCAATGAAAGGAACATGCCAAGCGAAAATCGCCTCGCCACGGCTACTCCGCGCATTTCTTCCCTTGCGGGCGCACGATGGCGCGGGCCGCGCGATGCATATTCCATTGGCGCATGATGGGCATGGTGCGCCGTGATTCCGATCCGAGGCTTGGCATGACAGAGACGACTTCAGCACCGATGGCAGCGCCTACCGTTTCGCTGCATGCATTCGTTCAGGGCGCGACGCACGAAATCGCCAACCCGCTCAGTTCGATCTCGATGGGCGCCGAGGTTGCGAAGCTCATGCTCGATCGTGGTCAGATCGATGGCGCACGCGAACTGATCGATCGCGTCATCGCGGACTGCGTGCGCTGCGCGCAGCTGCTGCAAGGCCTGCAGCGCTTCGGCGCCGGGTTGCACGCGCGGCCACGCGAGACCGTTGCCGCGCTGGAATTCGCCGAGGCCGTCGTCGCGCTGTTTCGGGTGGACCACCGCGGTGCCGCGTTGCGCATGCGCGTGCACGCCGACGGCGATCCGTACGTGCATGTCGACCGTGCGACATTCGAACACGCCTGCACCGATCTGCTGCAAAACGCCTTCGATGCGGGTGCCGACGAAGTGGATATTGCGATCAGGCGCGTGGGCGATGCCGTCGTTTTTGTCGTTGCCGACAACGGTTCAGGGATCGCCGCCGAGACGATGGCGCATGCCATGGATCCGTTCTTCAGCACGCGCCGTGCCGCGGGCAAGAGCGGATTGGGGCTGACCTTGGTGCGCGAACTCGCCCGACTGCACGATGGCGAACTGAGTCTCCGCGGAAATTCGCAGAAGGGCGCGGTCGCCGAGCTGCGCCTGCCCTCTGCGCCATCGACCGCGCGCGCGGGCGGCGAGCCGCATGTCGACGAACCCGTTTCGCGCTGAAGCGATGAGCTGCGAACTCATGAACGACGCTCTCATCGGTGGCGATGTCATGCACGGCGATGTCATGACCAGCGATCTCATGAACGGCCACGCGCAACCGCCTTGCGCAAGGAACAAACACCCCTTGCGAGGTGTTTGCTCCGCCTTCAGACGGTCATATGCGTCCGAGCACGATCAGGATGATCAGAATGAGGATCAGCAAGCCGAAGCCGCCCGTAGGGTAGTAGCCCCAGCCGCTGCTGTACGGCCAGGTCGGCAGCGCGCCGATCAGCGCGAGGATGAGAAGAATCAGCAGGATCGTACCAAGACTCATGACAATCGCTCCTTCGATATGGTGCAAGGCGCTCGCTCTCGCGGCGGCGCGTCGGGGACGCACAGCGTTGCATTGGCAAGGGACATGCCAAACGCACGAACGGGGCTTGGCCGCATGTTAGCGCCGCGTTGCACGCGTGCCGGAAGCTGGATTGCCCGACGCGCGTGCCAGCACAGGGCAATATGCACAAGTGCGCCCGCGCGGGTTCAGCAGAATGCACTCATCTATCCCGTTCGTACCCGCCACGCGCATCGCGGTCTCGTCGCGTGCGCGTGCGCAGCGTGCGCGCACGCGTGTCGCGACCCGGGTGACGCGTATGCAGCACCTGCCAATTCTCTTCGTTCAGGTCCAGCCACGAGTGCAGGTTCTGTTCACGCTCCTTCAACCAATAATGTTCCCCTGAGTATTTGCTCATTGCCGTTTGCTCCGCAGGCCAGGTCGATTGAACACCGGGGCGGGCAGGACGCGCGGCGCGCGACAACTGCCGACCTGGCCGATGAGTATCAAATGGCGTGCCAATTCCGCGGCGGCGAAAAGTCGCCGCTTGCGGCAGGCCAAACGCGCGGCGCCATGCAGTTTGCGCTGCGTCGTTGCCGAAGGCATTGCGGAATGAGAGTCCGCTGCGGACTCACGCCGGCGACGGCCGCGCGCGGGCAGACGCGAACCCGCTGGTCGACCCATTGGCGAATCGGCGGCGACGACAGGAACGATCGAATCGAAACAATCGGATTGGGACGGCAACGGTGCTGCGAGGCACCGGTTCCGAACAGGGTGTGCTCAATCGGCACAGGCTCGAACAGGTTGTCGCTCGACCGAGGCAGGCCTCGTATCGAACGCTGCCAGCACTGAAATGAAGGGATGATCATGGCTGAAGAAATGGAAGAAAGCGCACGCATTCTGCTGATCGACGACGAGCAGAGCATCCTGCGCACGTTCCGCCTCTGTCTCGAGGATGCGGGGCACAGGGTCACGACCGCCTCCGACGCCGGACAGGCGGAGGATCTCGTGCAGCGCGCGGTCTTCGACCTGTGCCTCCTCGACTTGCGTCTCGGCGAAACGTCCGGTCTCGAACTGTTGCCCGTGCTGCATCAGTACGCGCCGTGGATGCGAATCATCATCGTCACGGCGTACTCGTCGATCGACAGCGCCCTCGAAGCCATCCGCATCGGCGCGGTCGACTATCTCGTCAAGCCGTGCACGGCCGAGCAACTGCGCGTCACCGCGAGCAAGCAGCTGCGCGCGCGCCGGCTCGAGCTGCGGGTCGAGGCACTCGAGAAGGAAGACTGCGCGACGAGCAGCGCGGAGATGGACAGCCACAGCCCGTCGATGAAGAAGGTGCTCGACACGCTGCGCGCCGTCGCCGATACCGATGCGACCGTGCTGATCCTCGGCGAGAGCGGTACCGGCAAGGGCGTCGCGGCGCGCACGATCCATCACTGCAGTCCGCGGTCGAAGGAACAGTTCGTGACCGTCAACTGCCCGTCGTTGTCGGCGGAACTGCTCGAGAGCGAATTGTTCGGCCACAAGCGCGGCGCGTTCACGGGCGCTACCGAGAACAAGCTCGGTCGCGTCGACCAGGCCGAAGGCGGCACGATCTTCCTCGACGAAGTCGGCGACGTGCCTCTGGCGTTGCAGCCGAAACTGCTGCGCTTCATCCAGGATCGCGAATTCGAGCGCGTCGGCGACCCGGTGACGCGGCGCGCGAACGTGCGCATCGTCGCGGCGACGAATCGCGATCTCGGCGAGATGGTGAAGCAGGGATCGTTCCGCGAAGACCTTCTCTACCGGCTCAATGTCATCACGCTCGTGTTGCCGCCGTTGCGCGACCGGGTCGAGGATCTCGGCGATCTCGCCGAGCGCTTCCTGCTGCGCTACGCACAGAATTATCATCGTCCCGCGCGCGGATTCAGCAAGACGGCGCTCGCGGCGATCCAGGGCTATTCGTGGCCCGGCAACATTCGTGAACTGCAGAACGTCATCGAGCGCGCGGTGATCCTGTGTCAGAGCAGCGAGATCGACCTCGGCCTGCTGTCGATCGCGGAGAATTCCGCGCGTCAGGGGCAGCCTCGCATCGGCGATCCGATGAGCCTCGAGGAACTCGAGAAGATCCACATCCGTGGCGTCATCGCGACGAGCTCGTCGCTCGACGCAGCGGCGAAGACGCTCGGCATCGACGTCTCGACGCTCTATCGCAAGCGCAAGCAATACGAGTTGTGAGGCGCGTCGTGCAAGTCGCCCGGAAGCGCTTCCCGCGCGCTGCAACCTGCAAGTCCCGATGCCGGCTGATGAACCGCAACACATTGTAATTACTGCTAAATCTAGCTGGCACGCAAGTTGATATGTCTTCCACAGGGCAGCAATTCACGCTGCACGTCTTGTGAACCCATGGAGGCAATCATGAACAACGTTTTCCGTACCGTGGCGCTCGGCGTGATCCTCGCGACCGCCGCCGGCGTCGGTCTTGCCCAGGCGCAAACGGCTTCGACCGCCGCGCCGGCGACGGATGCGTCCGCGCAGCCGGGCACCGACACCTGGATCACCACCAAGGTGAAGACCGAATTGATGGCGACGAAGGGTATTCCCTCGACCGACATCAGCGTCACGACAACCAACGGCAACGTGACATTGTCCGGCGTCGTCGACACGAAGGCGCAGGTACAGAAGGCAGTCGCCGTCGCGCAGGCCGTGAAGGGCGTGCACGCGGTCGACTCGTCCGCGCTGACTTCGCGCGGCTGAGTCTCGTTGTTTTTTTGGCAAGGGAATCACGTCATGAATCAGGATCGGATAGCAGGGCAGTGGAAGCAGCTCGCGGGCAAGATTCGCGAGAAATGGGGAAAGATCACGGATGATGATCTTCAGCGCGCTGAGGGAAGCAGCGAATATCTCGCCGGAAGGATCCAGGAACGCTACGGTATAGCGAGGGATGTCGCGAAGGCTCAGGTCAAGGAGTTTGCGAGCCAGCTGTAGAAAACGGATTTCGATTACGTTCGACGTCCACGGATGGACTTTGGGTGCGGACGCGCGGACAACTGCCAAGCCCGCGACGACCGTGTCGAAGCAATGCCGGTTCCTGCTGCAGGGCCGGCATTTCTTTTTTTTCAATCGTTGAGGATAGGGGGCACGCCGATGGCCGCAAAAGATGTCGCGCACGCGAGACCGGTGCCCCGTCATGACGATGCGGAGGCGCCGGCACGACCGCCGTCGCGTCCCAGCCTCGACGTGCGCAGCATCAAGCGCTGTCTGGTCGCGTTGCTCGTTTTCGCCTCGCTGGCCATGTGCTATCTCGGCCAGGAGATCATCGTGCCGCTGCTCGTCGCGCTGCTGCTCGCGTTGCTGCTGTCGCCTATCGTGACTTTCCTCGAACACAAGCTGCGCGTACCGCGTTTCCTCGGCGGGCTGCTCACGACCGCCGCCGTCGTGGTCGCGCTGCTCTACGGCATGTTCAGCCTCGTGTTGCCTGCCAAGGAATGGATCGCACACGCTCCGGCGACGCTGCAGCGGATCGAACAGCGCTTCAGCGATTTCCGCCAGCCGATCAAGCAGGCGCAGGAAGCCAGCAAGAAGATCGAGGAACTCACGCAGCCCGCGACGTCGACGCCGCCGGTCGCGACGGCTCAGCCGAGCCTGTTGTCGAGCATCGCGATCGGCACCCCGCGCGTCCTCGGCAAGATCGCCGCAGTACTACTGCTCATCTACTTCTTCCTGTCGTCCGGCGACGGCTTCCTGCGGCGCATGGTTGAGATCGCGCCGACGCTGCACGAAAAGCGGGTCGTTGTCTCGATTGCACGTGAGGTACAGAACGAGATGTCGCGCTATCTCATGACCGTCAGCCTGATCAATTTCGGCCTCGGCGTTGCGACGGCGATCATGACGGCGCTGTTCGGCGTGCCGAATCCGCTGCTCTGGGGCGCCGTCGCCTGCCTGCTGAACTTCGCGCCCTACGTCGGGCCCGCCTGCACGGGCGTCGCCCTCACGCTCGCGGGCTTCTCGGCGTTCGACACGCTCGGACAGGCGCTCATGCTGCCTGCGGCGTTCGTCGCCCTGACGACGATCGAGGGCCAGTTGATCACGCCGACCATCATCGGCCGCCGGCTTGCGCTGAATCCGACCGTCGTATTCATCTGGCTGATGCTGTGGGGCTGGATGTGGGGCGTGGTCGGGCTGCTGCTCGCCGGGCCGCTGCTCGCGTGCTTCCGCATCGTCTGCCAGCACGTCGAATCGTTGCGCGCGATTTCGATCCTGATCGGCGGCGAACCGGCGCCGGCGGCAGCCGCCGAAAAACCCGCGTAACGACGCCTGCTGCGATCGCCGGACATCGCCTGTGTGGTACTCGCGCCGGCCGACGCAATCTGCACGGGAGCGCGCGCGCAGCGTTTCATTCCGCAACGATTTGCAGCCTTCAAGCGACGCAGGATCAAGGTTTAGCGCATGGCCCGCGCATGGCATGGTCCTTGCGAACCTCTTCTCGAGACGCGCCCCGCTGCGAGCGCGATTTTTCCAGATTCCGATACGAAGCAGCGCATCACGGAGCCCGCATATGAAACCCGATACCTCAACCCTCAAAGACCTCGTCGAAGTGCTCAACGACGGCAAGACGTTCTACGAGGAGGCCTCGGCAAAAGTCACCCGCCCCGAGTTGGGCCAGCTGTTCGCGCGCATGGCGAGTACCAAGGCGGCGATCGTCAACGACCTGCAGAGCAAGATCATGCAGCGTGGCGAGCACGCGCCCGAAGGGTCGAGCATCTCGGGCTCGCTGCTGAAGGCGTGGGGCGAGCTGCGTGCGAAGATGAGCAACACGCCGAACGTCGAATACATCAGCCAGCTCGAGGACTTCGAAGACCGCATCGTCGCCGCCTTCAAACATGCCGCAGACAAGTCCGACGACCCCGCGGTGCGCGAGATTGCGGCACGTCACCTGCCGCAAGTGTTGCGCGACCACAACGAGATGCGCTCGCTCAAGATGGAGTTCAAGCGCGCGTCCTGACGATCCGGGTTAGCCCTTGCACCGGGCCGTGCCGATGCGGCCCGATGCGACCAAACGCCAAGGATGCATCGATGCGCAGGGATGCGCTGCGGAGGATACGACATGCAACCGAAACTGAAGGGTGAGGCGCACGCGCGGGACCGCAAGGATCCACCCGATGCGCGCCGCAAGGATGCTGCCGAAACGCCCGTCGAGCGAGCGCAGCGCAAGCGCAAGGAAAGCGAGAACGTCGATCAGGCCCTGAAGGAGACGTTTCCGGCGAGCGATCCGATATCGCCGTTCATTCCGGCAAAACCGCGCAAGTAGCGGCGGGAACACCGCCGACGATGGCGTCCGGCAGCGCAGCGTAGAAGCTGTCACGCCCCGCGCCGGGCGATACGTTGGCATGCGACACAGCCGCTCGCGGCGGACGCGTGGCCGCGCGGCCTGAATTTTTGACGTCCGTCGCGCGGAGGGGTGGGGGCGACGGACATTCGTTGCGACAATCGCGGGAGCAAGGTACAACTGCGCTAGCATGAGCGGCAGACTCTGGCTGCGCCAGCCACCGTCAAAGCGGAACGCGCCGGCATCCTCGCGAAGGCGCGGTGCGTATTTTCGTTTCACCAGGTTCGCGAGAACATAGACCCTTGACGCTGTACCTTTCGGGCGAGTTCGAGATGCAGACACGATGAGCCTCATCAGGCGCGCTTTCTGGGCGGTTGCGCTCGCATTTGTCGCCGCCCTGTTCATCGTCAATGGCCTGCTCTCGCGCAAGAATACCGCCGCGCTCGTCGCGGGCAGCGCCGCGAGCGCTCACTCGCGCGACGTTCAGAACGCCATCGACGCACTCGTGCAAACCGTCGTCGACGCGGAAACGGGGCAGCGCGGATACCTGCTGAGCGGCCGCGATTCGTACCTCGCGCCCTATCAGACCGCGAGGCGAATGCTCGGCGAGCGCGTCGCGACGCTGCAGCAGCTCGTCGCCGATTCGGCGGAACAGTCGGCCCGGGTCGCCTCGATAGAGACGATGATCGGACGCAAATTTGCCGAGCTCGCACAGACCCTCGAGCTCAGCGCCGGGGGGCACCGGGAGGAGGCGCTCGCGCTCATCGCGAGCGACGAAGGGATGCATGCGATGTACGACATCCGCGAGGCCGCCGAGGCCATGCGGCGCGCGGAACTCGCATTGCAGCTGCAGCGCGACGAGGCCGCCGCGCAGTTGTACGCGGTCGCCCAGCGGCAGGGCCTGCTCGGCACGATCGCCGGTCTCCTGATGGTCGCGCTGGCCTTGTTTCTGTTGCGACGCGAACTCCTCGCGCGTGCACGCGCCGCGCAGGAAATCCACAAGCAGCGTGAATGGCTCGATACGACGCTGCGCAGCATCGGCGACGCGGTGATCGTCACCGATCCGCAGGGTCGCGTGCAGCTGTTCAACGCAGTGGCGGAAGCGCTCACGGGTTGGGATCGGAACGACGCAGTCGGCCGTGACCTCGGCGAGGTGTTCGACATCATCAACGAGACGACGCGCGAGCCGGCGCAAGACCCGGTGCGGCGTGCGCTGCGCGAAGGCCGCATCGTCGGCCTCGCCAATCACACGTTGCTGCGTTCGCGCGACCGCCGCGAGTACGTCATCGAGGACAGCGCGGCGCCGACGTACGACTCCACGGGCGCCGTGCAGGGCGCGGTTCTCGTGTTCCACGACGCCACCGAGAGGCGGCGCTCGGAAATCGCGCTCGGCGAGGCGTCGGCAGAGATCGGGCGCCGCGCCGAGGCCGCGTTCGCCGCGGAAACGACGCTGGCAACGATCCTCGCCAATGCCCCGATCGGTATCTGCATGACCGGTCCGGCCCCGGATTTCCCGATCGTCGCCCTCAGCAGCCTCATGCGCGAATGGATCGGTGCCGCGGAAAACATGCCCGCGCTCGCGGTCTACCACAAGCTGCTCCCGGACGGGCGCGAGCCGCCGCCGGACCTCATCCCGCTCAATCGGGTCATGCTGCGCGGCGAGCTCGTGCACGACGAGCCTTGGCTCATCGAGCGTCGGGACGGCGACCCGCTCACGGTCATAGTCAACGTGGCGCCGGTGAGGGACCTCAGTGGAAAGATCGTCGGCGCGGTCCACACGTGGATGGACCTGACCGAACGGCAACGCCTCGATCATCAGCTGCGCGTGAGCGAGGCGCGCCTGCGCGTACTGCTCGACTCGAATGTGATCGGCCTGATCTTGAGCTTCGACAGTAGCGGCCACGTCGTGCAGGCGAACGAAGCGTTTCTCGATATGGTCGGTTTCGACGCCGCCGCGGTCGCCGCCGGCACGCTCAATCTGCTGACGCAGACGCCGCCCGAATACCATGCGAGCGACGAGCGCGCCTTAGCGGAGGTGCGTGATGCGGGATCGTGTGCACCCTACGAGAAGGAGTTCGTCTCGAGAGCCGACGGCCGGCGCGTGCCGGTGGTCGTGGGCTATGCGCGCGTCGCCGACGCGAAGGACGAATTCGTCGGCTTCGCCCTCGATATCTCGGCGCGCAAGGATCTCGAAGGCCAGCTGCGCGACCAGGCCGAGGAATTGCGCCGTGCCGACCAGCACAAGGACGAATTCCTCGCGATGCTCGCGCATGAATTGCGCAATCCGCTCGCGCCGCTGCGCAACGCCGTGCAGCTGCTGGCGGCGGACGCCGAAACAGACGCCACCGCGCCCGGCAACAGCCGCACCGCCGATCTCGTGCCGCTCATGCGCCGGCAGATCGACCATCTCGTTCGCCTCGTCGACGATCTGCTCGACGCCGCGCGCATCAGTCGCGGCAAGATCATCGTCAACAAGGCCGTCGTCGATCTCGTGCCGAGCATCGAGGCGGCGATAGAGGGCATGCGACCGCTGATTCGTCAGCGCGAACAGCAACTCTCCATCGACATTCCGGCAGGCACATTCCGTGTCGACGGCGACAGCACGCGTCTCACGCAGATGTTCTCGAACGTGCTGCACAACGCGGCGAAGTATACGCAGCGCGGCGGTCATATCCGCCTGCGACTCGCGCGCGAAGAAGGCGACGCCGTCGTGCGTGTCGCTGACGATGGCCAGGGCATTGCGGCGCACGTGCTGCCGCGGATCTTCGACGCTTTCGTGCAGGACGATCAGTCGCTCGCGCGTTCCGCGGGCGGCCTCGGCGTCGGCCTGGCGCTCGTGCGCAAGCTCAGCGAACTGCATGGCGGCACCGTGTCGGCGGCGAGCGCGGGTCCGGGACTCGGCGCCGAGTTCACGCTGCGCCTGCCGCTGGTCACTGCAGCCGATGTTGCCCTCGACACCCCCGCGACGACCGAGGCTTCGACCACAAGGCGACGCCTGCGCATTCTCGTTGTCGACGACAACGTCGATCTCGTCGCGAGCACGATGGCGCTGCTCGAGTTGTGGGGGCATGAAGTGCGCGAGATCCACAACGGCCGCGAGGTCGCCGCGGCGGCGCTCGCCTATCGCCCCGACGTCATCCTCCTCGACATCGGCCTGCCGGGCATGGACGGTTTCGAGGTCGCTGCGCAGCTGACTGCGATGCCGGAGCTCGAATCCGCGCGACTCATCGCGGTGACAGGTTACGGTCAGGAGCGCGATCGCGCGCGCGCGGTGGTGGCCGGTTTCGATGCGCATCTCGTGAAACCCGTGCAGCCCGCGCTCCTCAAGGCGCTTCTCGACGACGCTGCGGCGTAGCAGCTCGTCGTGCGAAATGCCCGCGGCGACTGTCGCGGCATGCAGGATGCAGCGAAGGCGCAGCGCAATTCGCGCATGCAGGGCCCGCAAGAGGGCCGCGAACGAATTGGCACGAAACTGGTATTGCCGGAAGTACGTTCGCGCGGTCCACGTGAGCGCTTTCGCATCGCAGCCGACAAAAGGAATCCGTCATGGCCACACCGCTCAGGCCGATCGCGCCGGCGCCCGCCGTGAACAAGACGCGGACGCGCCGCCGTGCCGGCAGCGGAACGACCCTGCGCGCGCGCAATCGGATCGCGGGCCTGCTCGCCCTGGCCGGCGTGAGCGTCGATGGTGCCGCGCCCAGCGACATCGTGGTGCATGATCCGCGCATGTTCACGCGCGTCGTCGAGCATGGCTCGCTGGGCCTCGGCGAGGCCTACATGGACGGCTGGTGGGACGCCGCCGATCTCGACGGCTTTCTCTACCGGCTTCTCGCAGCGCATCTCGACGAGCGCGTCTCCGGGCTCGACGACGTGGCGCTGTTCCTGCGCGCGAAGCTCCTCAACATGCAAAGCGGTCGCCGCGCGTTCACGGTCGCTGAGACGCACTACGATCTCGGCAACGATCTGTTTCGCGCGATGCTCGGCAAGCGTCTCGTCTACAGCTGCGCTTACTGGCGCGATGCGTGTACGCTCGACGACGCGCAGGAGGCGAAGCTCGACCTCGTCTGCCGCAAACTCAGTCTGCAGCCCGGCATGCGCATCCTCGACATCGGTTGCGGCTGGGGCGAGACGCTGAAATACGCGGCGGAAAAATACGGCGTCAGCGGCGTCGGGCTGACGATTTCGCGGGAGCAGGCCGATTTCGCGCGCGAATTGTGCGCGGGCCTGCCGATCGAGATCGTCGTGCAGGACTATCGCGACGCACAGGGGGCGTTCGATCGCGTGTTCTCGATCGGCATGTTCGAACACGTCGGCGCGAAGAACTATCGCACCTACTTCGAGGTGACGCGACGGCTGCTGAAGGACGACGGACTGGCCTTGCTGCATACGATCGGATCAAACGTGACGACGAGCCACACCGATCCGTGGATCGCCAAATATATCTTTCCGAATTCGATGCTGCCGTCCGTCGCGCAGATCGGCGCCGCCTACGAAGACCTGTTCGTGCTCGAAGATTGGCACGCCTTCGGTCCCTACTACGACTTCACGCTGCATGCATGGCGCGAGAATTTCGAACGCAGCTGGCCCGAGTTGCGCGAAAGCTACGGCGAACGCTTCTACCGCATGTGGCGGTTCTATCTTTCGGCATCGGCCGCTACGTTCCGTGCGCGCCGCGACCAGCTCTGGCAAATCGTGTTCAGCCCGCACGGCGTGCCTGGCGGCTACGTCGTCGCGCGCTGAGACCTGCCCGCACACCATTCGCGTCCGGGACGCGTCAGGTCTCAGCACGTGAGACCGGTGCGTGCTTCAATGACGTTGCCGCGACGCGGTGGTTGACACCCGCGCCGCGCGCTCATACATACGTGTAGAGCACTTATTTCCCAAGGGGAACGACCCGGTGTCCGGAGCAGAACGCAAGCCGCGCGGCATCGACGCGCGCGGCGTCGCCAGCGGTTTCGTCGTGTTTCGCGCGAGCCGCATGGATGCCCTGCTGGAACCGCTCGCCGAGATGCTCGACGCGACGCGGCCCGACTCGGTGTTCGCGCCGCAGACGATCATCGCGGCGCATCCGGGTTTGCGCCAATGGCTGACGGCGGCGCTCGCGCAACGCCGCGGCTCGCGCAGCATCGCGGCCAACCTCGATGTGCTCCTGCCGAGCGCGTGGATCGACGCACAGGCCCGCGAGCAACTCGGCCGCCGCGCAGTTTCGCTGCCCAGCTACGGCCACCAGCGCCTACGCTGGACGATTCACGAGATTCTTTCTGACGATCCGCAGCGCCACGGCCTGCAAGCCGCGAGGCTCGGCGCATTCCTGCGCGGCGACGCGGATTCCGTCGAGCGCAGGCGCTTCCAGCTCGCCGATCGTCTCGCGCGCCTCTACTCGCAATACCTCGTCTACCGACCCGATTGGCTGCGCGCCTGGGAGAAGTCGAAGTTCGTGACGACGAAGCAAGGTGCCGATGCGATCGAACCCGAACTGCTCGCGCCGCTGTGGCGCGAAATCAGGCGCAACCTCGGTGCGCATCGTGGCGAGATCGTCGAGGAACTGGCCGCAGTACTCGGACAGAGCGCGGGTGCGTTGCTCGCCGCGCGTTCCGCCGTGCATGTGTTCGGCGTGAGCCACCTCGCGCCGTCCGAGCTCGGCTTGCTGCGCGCGGCATCGGCGTCCCGCGTCGTCGCTCTCTACGTGCCCGATCCCTGCCGCGAGTACTGGGGCGGCATCAGCGCCGACCGCGCGACCCTGCGGGCCGAGCGTGGCGCCGAAGTCGAGCGCATCGCGCTGGCCGCCGGCGACGATTTCTGGGTGGAGCGCAGCCATCCGCTGCTCGCGCGCTGGGGCAGGCTCGGCCAGCACTTCATGCTCGCGCTCGCCGACATCGGCGCCGACGAAGACATTCGCCACTGGCGCGACGAAATGCCGATCGCGCCATCGTCTCGGCTCGAACGGGTGCAGCAGAGCATCCGCGCTGCCGATGGCGAGGGGCTCGTGGTCGATCTGCGTGATGCAGCCACGCGGCGTCGGGAATTCGACGACAGTTCCCTGCGCATCCATTCGTGTCACACGCGCCTGCGCGAGCTCGAGGTCTTGCGCGACAACCTGCTCGATGCGATGGACGCAGCCGCGCGTGCGGGTAGCGTGCTGAAGCCTTCGCAGATCGTCGTCATGGCACCCGACATCCACGCCTATGTATCGCTGATACCTGCCGTGTTCGGCGCGGCGGGAAGCGCGAAGGGCCCGCTGCCCTATCACCTCGCCGATGTCGCGATCAGCAACAGCCACCGCCTGCTCAGCACATTTCGCAGGCTGCTCGACATTCCGACGTCGCGCGTGACCGCGACGGAGGTCGCCGATCTACTCGCAGTGCCCGAGATTGCGCGGCGACTCGATATCGAAGGCGACGGTGTCGAGACGCTCGTCGACTGGCTGCGCCGAAGCCGCGTTGCCTGGGCGCTCGACGGCGCCCACCGGCGACGTCTCGGCCTGCCCGCGATCGAGGAATTCACGTTCGGCTGGGCCCTTGATCGCATGCTCGCCGGCTACCTGATGGCCGACGCGAGCGTCGCGGATCGCCAGGAACGCATCGCACTCGCCGACGGCTGCGAGCTCGTACCGCTGTCCGGCATCGAGGAGCCGGCTGCGACGCGTCTCGGCGCGCTCGATCATCTGTTGCGCGAGGTGGAGGCGTTCTGCGCGCTCGCGCGTGTGCCGCGCCGCGCGAGCGTATGGAGCGACGAGATCGAGCGGCTCTACGGCGCGCTCTTCCGCATCGACGCCGGCGATCGCGAAGTGCGCGAGGCGCATGCGGCAATCCTGCGCTTCATCCGCGAAATCGCGAGCGAGCCCGCCGAGGCAGGCGCCGACCCGATACTACAATTCGCGGTCGTGCGCGACCTGCTCGTCGAGCGGCTGTCTGCGGTGCCTGAGCGCCAGCGCTTCTTGCTCGGCGGTATTACGTTCTGCGGCATGGTTCCGCGCCGATCGATCCCGTTCAAGATGATCGCCGTTCTCGGCCTCAATGACGGCGAGTTCCCGCGCGCGGACGGCGATGCGGGGCTGGACCTCATGACGCGTCATCGCCGACTCGGCGATCGCGACGTGCGCAGCGACGATCGCTACCTGTTCCTCGAAACCGTCATGGCAGCCCGTGAGCGGCTGCATCTGAGCTTCATCGGCGAGGGCGTGCGCGACGGCAGGCCGCGCAACCCGGCGATCCCGCTCGCCGAACTGCTCGATGCACTTGGCGGCGACGCCGACGTTGGGCGCCCGGCTGCAGGCGAAGGCGATCAGGAGAACCGGGAAGATCAGAGCGGCCTGCCGTGGCTGATCCGCCATCCGCTGCAGCCGTTCGACGGACGCTATTTCGAGGAGGGTGAGCAGCGCGACCGACGCCTGTTTTCCTACGACAAGACCTATGCGCACATGCAGCCTGGCGCTCAGGACGGCACGCTCGCCGCGTTCTACGACGGAGGTGAGACCGTCCCTGCAGGGATCGATCGCAGCGTGGCGCTCGTCGAGGTGCGCGAATATTTCAGGAATCCCTCGCGCGCGATCTTGCGCGGCCGCATGAAGATGCGGCTCGATGCGCTCGACGACGATCGTCTGCGCGAAGACGAGCCGCTCGAGGCGAAGCTCGAGGCGATCGATCGTGTCACTCAGCGCCTGTTCTTCGACGAAGCACTGCGGATGTCGTCGTGGCCACCGGCCGTTGCGCCGGCTTGGCTGCGCCTGAGCGGCTTGCTGCCGCCCGGCCGCTCGGGCGCGATCGCGTGGGAGAATGAGTGTGCGAGAGTCGCCCTGCTGCTCGGCGCGCTGCGCGATAGCCCCGGCATGCCGCGAGAGGCGCTTCCCGCGCTGCGCGACATGGCGATCGATCTGCGCGTCGGCGACTGGCACGTCTTCGGCAGCGTCGCACGCGTGCTCGCGACGACGGCGCCGGACGGTCGCGAGACGCGGCGAATCGTCATGGCGCCGAATCCCAAACTCGATGCGCTCAAAGCAGAATCGGATTTGACGTTCAAGGACAGCGTGCCCGCATTCCTCGATTGGGCGTTGTTGCGCCTGCAGTGCGCGGATGATGCACATCCGCCGGCCGTTCGCCTCGTGCTGCTGACCGCGGCGAAAAAGCCCTGGCAGGACACGATCAATGGCTGGGACGAACAGTTCGTCGCTCAGGCCGCGGAAGGACGTCGCTTGCTCTGCGACGGTCTGCGAGCACGCGTCGTGCGCTTGCTCGAACTATGGCGTTCGGCGCAGGTGCGGCCAGCCGTGTATTTTCCGAAAACGAGCTGGGCGGTGGACGCGCCGGGCAGCGCGGAGGACGCATCGGCTGCGGCCGTGAAGGCATGGTTCGGCGAGAACCGGGTCAAGGGCGAGCGTGACTACGAGCCCGGCTACAACGCGCTGCTCGCAGGCGCTTGGTCTTTCGCCCCGGCTGCGAGCGAGACCGAAGAACTCGTCCGGGTCGCGCAGGAGTTGCGCGCGCTCATTGGTTTCGATCGTGGCGGAGAACGGGCACCGTGAGCGCCGCGACGACGAACGCGAGCGCATGGACCGATCTCGATCTCGCCGTCGACGGTCGCATCTGCATCGAGGCCAGCGCCGGCACCGGCAAGACCTGGACGATCGCCGCGCTCTATCTGCGCCTCGTGCTCGAACGCGGACTCGCGCCGCGGCAGATCGTCGTCGCGACGTTCACGGAGGCGGCCGCACAGGAACTGCGCGAACGCCTGCGCGGTGCATTGTTGCTTGCCGAGCGCGAGGCGGCTGCGGCAATCGTCGCACCGGCCGTCGATGCGGTTGCAGCGCCTGCCGAGAGCTACGAGGCGTGGCTGCGTGCGCGCTGGCATGAAGGCACGCACAGGCGCGATGAGGACCTGCGTCGGTTGCGCGTCGCGCTGTCGCAGCTCGACATCGCGCCGATCGGCACGCTGCACGGTCTCTGCCGGCGCATCCTCGCCGATCATCCGTTCGCGAGCGCCACCGAGTTCGCTTTGCCGGAACTCGTTTCCGGCGAAGCGGTGCTCGGCGAAGTCGTCGCGGATCTCTGGCGCATCCTGCATCAGGGCGACGACGACGCGGGCGACCTGAAGATCCTCCGCTCGAGTGGCGTGGCGGACGATATCGATGCGTTTCGACGAGCCGTGGATTTGCTGCTCAAGCCGGGCATGAGCGTGGCGGGAGCTGTGCTGTCGACGCAGATCGACGACGCCCCGGAGTGGGCGGCGCGCCTGCAGCGAATTGCCGAGACGCCGAAGATGATTGCGGCGAACGTCGATGCGATGAAGCTCAGGACTAGCTGGCTGGCGCTGGTCGATTGGCTCGCCGGGGAGATGAGCGATGTACCGTGCGGCATCCTCGACGGTCTCAAGTTTGCGCGCAAGGACGAGTCGTTCCTCAAGGAGGGTCGGGCGAGCCATGACGTCGCGGAAGCGCGGGCCTTCATCCTGCAGCGCGTGATTCCCGTGCTCGACGCGGCGCGCTTGCACGGGCTTGCCGCGCTCGCCGGCCTCGCCCGGACGCGCATGCGCGCGACGCTCGCACGACGCAACCAGATGCGCTTCGACGATCTGCTGTTGCGCGTCACGGAAGCGCTGGCCGGTGATGCGTCGGTTGCAGAAGCTGGCGGCGCGTCGCGACGGCTCGCCGACGCGCTGCATGCGGCGTGGCCGGTCGCGCTCGTCGACGAATTCCAGGATACGGACGCTGTGCAGTTCGGCATCCTCGACGCGGTCTATCGGGACGCGAATCGCCGCCAGCGCGGTTTGCTCGTGATGATCGGTGATCCCAAGCAGGCTATCTACCGTTTCCGCGGCGGCGACATCGACGCGTATCGCGAGGCGGTAGCCGGCGCGCAGCAGCGCCTGACGCTGCGCGTAAACCGACGCTCGTCACGCGCGCTCGTCGCCGCGATCAACGAGTTCTACGCGGCGGGTGGCGAGCGGCTCAGCGCGGTCGACGACCGCCCCGCGATCCGCTACATCACCGTCGACGCGAGCGATCGTTGCGATGCAGGGCCCTACACGATCGGTGCCGAGGCGGTGGCAAAGCCGTTCGTGATCCACTATCGCGACGACCCGCCGGGCAAGGTCGGCCAGCGGCGTACCGCGGCGTTGACGCAATGCGCAGACGAGATCGTGTGCATGCTGGCGTCGGGCGAACACAGGATAGGTACCGCGCCGGTCACACCCGCGGACATCGCGGTGCTGGTACCCAGGTCGAAAGACATCGTCGAGCTGCGCGACCTGCTGCGCGCGCGCCACGTGCCCTGTGCGACATCGGATCCGACGAGCGTGTTTCGCACCGACGTCGCGCGCGAATTGCAGATCGTGCTGCACGCCGTCGCCAACCCGGGCGACCTCGGCGCGCTACGCGCGGCGGCGGCGACCCGCCTGTGGGGCGCGAGCTTCACCGACCTGCAGCGCTACGGCGACAACCTCGAGCAATGGGAGCCGATCGCGAACCGCTTCCACGCCTGGAATGGACTCTGGAACGAGCGCGGCGTGCTCGCCGTGATCGGACGCCTGCTCGATCACCTCGCTGTCCGCTACCTGCGGACGTCAGTCGGCGAGCGCGCGATCACCGACCTGCGTCATCTCGGCGAACTGCTGCAGGCAGAAGACGACATCGTGTCTGGCAAGGAAGAACTGCTCGCTTGGCTGATGCGGCAACGCACAGCGGCGGTCATCGACGACAGCAGCGAAGCGGTCGAGGCAGCGCAGCTGCGCATCGAGTCGGACGGGGATCGCGTACGCGTGATGACGCTGCATCTGAGCAAGGGACTCGAGTTTCCCATCGTCTTCCTGCCGCTCATGGGAGAGCACGTCGAACATCCGCTGCGTGCCGAACTCTGCGTCGTGCACGCGGACGGCGGTCGTCAGGTCGCCGTCTCGGTCGCGGCGAGGGAGGAAGAACAGCGCGACCTGCAGGACGAGCGCTTCCGTGTGCTCTATGTTGCACTCACACGCGCGATCCATGCCTGCCATGTGCATGCGTTTCGCGAGGTCAGGCCGGCAAAGGGGCACGCGGGCGCGGCATTCACGGAGATGTTGAAGCGGATGACGCCCCGGCTCGGCGGCGCAGGCGAGGGGGTGTCAGACGGACTCGTTGACGCGACGCCGCACCTCGAATGGCGCGTTGGTTGGGAGCGGCCCGCGAGCCCGATGCAGTCGCGCGCGAATACGGACTCCGCGTCGCACGAGCGCACGGCACGCAAACTGCCGTCGACGTCGACGCGCGCACTCGAGGCCCGACACAGCTTTACGACGCTGACACAATTCGCCCACGCCGGGGCCGACGCCGATTCGGCGGCGGCCGACGAAATCGACGTCGATCGATCGTCCGGCATCGATGCCGGCACTGAAACGTCTCTCGTGACGGCGGCGGAGTCGGCTTCGGTGGATCGGGTTGCGCATCCGGATCTCGTCCGCCTCACGCGCGTACGCGGCGCAGACTTCGGCAACGCGATCCATGCGGTGTTCGAGCGCCGCGTCGTCGGCGAGCCGCTCGCGCGGCAGGGCGAACTCGTCGCGCGCTGTCTCGAGGAAGCGCGCGTGCGCCGCCGCGAAATCGGTCCGGACGCACTCACGGCTGCCGTAAGCGCACGGCTCGACAGCGCACTCGCCGCGCCGCTCGGTCTCGCGTACGCGCCACAGCTGCGCCTCGCCGACGTTCCCGCGCGCGACCAGCGTGCCGAAATGGACTTTCATTTCGTGATCGACCGTGTTGCGATGAGCCGCTTGGGCGAGGTCTGCGCACAGCATGGCGAGCCCGACCTCGTGCCGAAGAGTCACGCCGTTCTCAGCGGGCTCATGACCGGCAAGATCGATCTGATATTCCGTCACGCGGGCCGCTTCCACGTGCTCGACTACAAGGGCAACCATCTGGGCGACGAGTTGGGTCGCTATGAGGGCGCGGCACTGCGCGCAGCGATGGACGCAAACCATTATCGCTTCCAGGCGCTGATCTATACGGTGGCGACCGATCGTTACCTGCGCCAGCGGCTCGCCGGCGGCTACTCGCGCAGCGCGCATCTCGGCGAATGCGTTTACCTGTTCGTGCGCGCCGCGGGATTGTCGACCGGCGCGGGCGTCTGGCGCCATCGCTTCGACGACGAATTGCTCGATGCAGTGGACGGCGTGCTCGCGGGCGCGATCGAGGAGGCCGCATGAGCAAGAGCACGGCGGCCAGATACACCTTCGCTCCGCGTGACGATATTCGCTTCGACGAAGCCTGGCGCCCGCTCGATCGCGCGGTCGCGTGCTGGGTACGCGCGCACGGCGGCTCGGTCGAGCTCGCAACGCTGGCCGCGTGGGCAAGTCTCGCCGACGGGCGAGGCCACAGCGCGCTGCCACTGCACTCGCATGCTCACGGCGAAAGATATCCGGACGACAGCGTCGACGACGCAGCGCGACCCGAAAGAGCGCAACTTGGGCGCGCAGACAACGACGCAAGCGATCGCGATGGCGTCATGCCGATGCCCGTGGTCGATGCGCGCACGCGAGCAATCATCGAGGCGGATGCGCTCGTTACCACAGTCGTCGAGGGCCAGGCGGCGCCCGACACACCGTTCGTGGTCGACGCGGATCACTTCCTGTTGCGGCGCAACTTCCTGCATGAGGTCGCGATCGCCGCGCAGATAGACAGGCGGCGGCGCGCGCAGGCACAGGCGCCGGCGGTCGACTCGCGCTGGGTCGACGAACTGTTCGCGGGCGACGACGACGCACGCGTGCAAGCGCAGCGCGAAGCGGTCACGAGCGTCGCAGGGCGCCGCTTCTTCGTGCTCACGGGCGCGCCCGGTACCGGCAAGACGACGACGGTGTTGCGCATGCTGACACTGCTCGCTCGCGTCTGGCGGGAGCGCAGTGGAGGGGAACCCGTCATTCGCGTGAGCGCGCCGACCGGCAAGGCTGCGCAGCGCCTCGCGCAATCCCTGCGCGACGGTGCACTGCGGTTGCGCGAAGGATCGTCGCCGCTGTCAGCGGGCTGGCAGACGGCGCTCGAATGCGCGCGCAACGCGCCGGCTTCGACGCTGCACAGGCTGCTTGGCACGCTGGTTCACGAGGGTCGGTTCCGCCATCATCGCGGCAATCCGTTGCCTGCCGACATCGTGATCGTCGACGAGGCGTCGATGATCGATCTCGCGCTGTTGCGCTGCCTGCTCGATGCGTTGCGCGAGGACGCGTTGCTCGTGCTGGTCGGCGACGCCGACCAGCTCGCCTCGGTCGGCACAGGTTCGGTGTTGCGCGATGTCGTCGCCGCGCTCGCGGGCACGCCGGAACTCGTGCGGCTGCAGCACAGTTTCCGCGCCGATCAGGCGCTCGTGCCGCTCAATCGCGCGGTGTGCGAGGGCGATGTCGGCGGATTTCACGCGGCTTGTGCGACAGCGGGGGCGCGGGTCACGCTCAAGGCGCCTTCCTCGCCACGGCAGCTGCAGCGCGAGCTCGAGCGCTGGGGGCGCGAGCTGCACGGACACCTGCGCGCGATAGGCGCGTTCGCAGCGATCGACGACGCACCGGCGGCCCTCGCCGTGCTCGAGGCGGTGCGTGAGCGTCAGCTTCTCTGCGCGCTGCGCGAGACCGAGCGCGGCGCCGAGGCGGTCAACGAAATATTGGAACAGGTGCTTCGCAATGAACTCGACGAGGTGCTCGACGGCCGCTGGTACCGTGGCAGGACCGTGATGATCACGACGAACGACTATTCCTCGGGCCTCTACAACGGCGACGTCGGCGTCTGTCTCGCCGATCGCGAGGGCACCTTCAAAGTTTGGTTCGAGAGCGGTGCCGCCAGCGCCGAAGCGCCAGAAGCGTCGAACTCGGCCGCGCGCCGCGCCGTTTCGCTCGCGATCGGCAGCCTGCCGGCGCATCAGGGCGCGTTCGCGGTGACGATCCACAAGAGCCAGGGTTCGGAATACGGCCATGTCGGAGTGCTGCTGCCCGACGACATCGACAGCCCGATCCTTTCCCGCGAGCTGCTCTACACCGGCGTCTCGCGCGCGCGACAGTCGCTCGAGATATGGGGGCGGGCGGAAGTCATCGAGCGTGCGCTGACGAGACGCGTGCAGCGCGCGGGGTTGCTCGAGCGGCGCCTGCGCGCGCGCGGCTAGAAGTCTTGCGGGAGCGCGGCGGAAATCTGTCGCTCGGCGAAGCGACCTTGCAAATCATCCCTGACTGTCGATCCGCTTGGGCTGCGTGCTCGCGCTCGCGCCGCGAGGAAACGCTAGGGCCCGGGAACCGCCTTCGGTGACAGCGAGAATTTTCCGCGCAGGCGGTTGAGTTCGAGCATCGGGGCGTCGGGCGCCTGCCAGCCGCTGGCCAGCGCCTGGCGAGTCGTCGCGACCTGCGCGAGCACGAAGCGGTTTGCGTTTTCGGCCTCGAAGCGCTCGGCGACGACGGTCGCGCGATCGAGCGTCGGCATCGACACGAACGCCGCCGCGGCGACCTTCAGCGTCGAAGCCATCACATAAAGATCGTAGCGCCGCTTGAGTTCGCGAGGCGTCAGTTCCTCGAAGCGCAGACGCAACGCCTTTGCATCAACCGTGCACGGCAGCGGGCAGATCGATTCGAATTCCTCGATCGACGGGATCGCGATCGTGAACGTGGCGGCGTGGCAGTCGGGTGATACGGCGGTGTCGACGCGCAGGGAGGCTGCCCAAGGCGATGCTTCGAGCTGCAGTTTGAACGATGCGACCAGAGCCGCCGGGTCGCTGCCCTTGAGAATCTTCAGCTGGCGCTGCAGGAACCGTGCTTCCTCGGCCTTGTTTGCAGCCTTGTTGCGTGCCTTGCGTGCGGCGCGTTCGGCGTGCTTGCCTTCGACCGCCCGCTGCCAGGCCTCGTGCTGCCACAGGTATACCTGGCGCGTCTGCAGTACTTCGCGCCGGAACTTGTCGCGCACAGGGGTCCAAAGCGGCGGCAGCAGCCACTGCACGAAGCGGCGCTTCGGCAGCTCGGGCAGGTCAGGCTCGAGAGGCTCTGGCGGGTCTGCGCCGACGTCGGGTTCGGAGGCCCAGGGATTCTGGCGGAAGACGGCGGCCGGCTGATGCTCGCCCAGGCGCAACAGCGACTGGCTCGCCGCCGCGGTGCGTTCGAGCAGGTCGATGAGTGCCAGGCGATTTTCGGCAATCGTCGCTTCGCGAACACCGGCCGATGCGGGCTGCCCGTCCGGCAGATGGAATTGCAACGTCCCTTCTTCGTCGCACGAAATCCGCATTTCTGCGGTCTCGAGGCCCTGTCGGTCGTCGTCGGTCTCCGAGCTTTCCATTTTCCCCAATGGGCAGCGGCAATCCGCACAATATGCCACGCATGCACGAGAAACTATACTGGTTATATGGACAATGTGAGGCGTCGCGCAACATTTCGAGGGTCTTGAGGGGATGCCGTTTTTTGTTTATGGCCGCGATGCCGTATCCGGCGAGGTGGCACGCCGGCGCGTGAGCCATGCGGCGACGGCGGCCGACGCGCGTGCCGAGGTCGAACGCCTGGGCATCGACGTTACCGCCGTCATGCCGTGTCCGGAGTTGCGCGTCGCCGCGCCAACACCCGCGCCGGTCGCGCCAGTCGCGAAGCGTGCGCTGCGGGCGCCGGCAGTGCCCTCGCCGCCTCCGGAGGCAACGCCTTCGCCAGCACCGGCGGCAGCAGTTCCCGCGTCAGCGCCACCGCTGTCGCATCCCGGAACACCGCTGCGATCGTCGCCAGAACGATCAACGACACCTGCGCTCGCTGCGCCCTCGACGCAAGCCGAAGAAGGACGTATCGCTGCGGCGGCGCCGCGAACCGGCCAGCCGCAGAGCGGGCGCGACCTGCGCATGGCGGCGATCGCGCTGACGCTGATCGGCGTGCTCGTCGCGCTGCTCGCGGCGTTCAGGCCCGGTCTCGAAATCGAGATCGCGACGCTTTCGATCGCAATCGCCGCCGCGTTGGCCTGGTTGACCGCCTGGCGCATCCGCCGCGCGGGTTCGTTGCAATCGCCATTCATATTGCGGGCCGCATCGACCATCGCCGTCGTCGTCGCGTTCGTCTACCTGTGCAGCGTCAGCGTGCCGCGCGTCGCCTGGAACCCTGTCAACCTGCAGGCGATGTCGTTCGCGCGCCAAGGGCAGCACGAGCGTGCCGTGCAACTCGAGAAGATCGCGCTCGCGCTCGCGACGCGCGCCGGCGGGCCCGTATCGATACCGGTCGCTGTCTGCGCGAACAACCTCGGCAAGATCTACCTCGACTCGACGCAGTACGAACTCGCCGAACCGCTGTTCGAAAGCGCGCTTGCGATCCGCGAGAAACTGTTGCCGCCCGAGCACACCGACATCGCGCAGAGCCTGCACAATCTCGCTGCGCTGTATGTGAACGAGCAGCGCTTCGCCCGCGCGCGTCCGTTGCTCGAGCGCGCGCTCGCGATGCAGGAGAAAGCGCTCGGCGCCGACAGCAGCGAAGTCGCGATGACGTTGAATGGGCTTGGCCTCATCGAAATGAGCTCGGGAAATTTCGCCGCCGCTGAACAGGCACACAAACGCGCGCTCGCGATTCGCGAGGGTCATGGCGACGCGCAGGCCGAGACGGCGGAAAGTCTGGCCAATCTCGCCGCGGTATACCTGACCCAGAACCGCTATGCCGACGCGGCGCCGCTGTTCACGCGCGCAATGTCGATCTGGGAGAAGACACTCGATCCGAATCATCCGAACATCGCGTTGTGTCTGGACGGCATCGGCACCGCCTACGTTGGCGAGGGTCAGTACGCACAGGCCGAGCCGCTGCTGCGGCGCGCGCTGGCGATTCGCGAGAAGGTCTACGGCGCGCAGCATCCGGCGGTCGCCGAGGTCATCGAGAGCCTTGCGTTGCTCTATCGCAGGCAGGGCGAGTACACGCTCGCGGCACCGCTGTACGACCGGATGGTGGCGATCGAAGAAGCGGTGCAGAAGCCTGACAGCCCGATACTCGCAGCGATACTCGATGGCGTCGCGCAGTTCTACCGCGAGGCAGGCAATGCCGATCGCGCCGCGACGCTCGCGGCGCGCGCGTCGGCGATACGAGCGTCGGCCCGCTGAGGCGCGAGCGCGACGTAATACGGCTGTCACGGCTGCACCGTTATCGTTGACCGGCATGCGGGTGCACAAAGCGCTCGCGCATCGTCTTGGCTGCAGGATCGAGCAAGCGCATGCACATCGCCGACGTCACCTTGTTCTTCGCCCCGCACAGCGGCGGCGTGAAGCGCTATCTACTGGCCAAACACCGGCACTACGCCGCGCGCGCAGGCGTGCGTCACAGCCTCGTCGTTCCTGGTGCGGAAAACACCGAAACCGAGGCGGGCATCCATTCGCTCGCGAGCGCGAAATTTCCCTTTGCGGGCGGCTATCGCGCACCGCTGCGCCCTTGGCGTTGGCGCAGCAAGCTCGCCGCACTCGCGCCCGATCTGATCGAGGTCGGTGATCCCTATCATCTCGCCTGGGCCGCGCTGGACGCCGCGCAGGCATGCGGTGCCGCCACCGCCGCGTTCGCGCACTCGGATCTGCCACGGATGCTCGCCAGTCGCTTCGGCTCGGTGGTCGGGCGTGCCGCGGACAGATACCTGCGCCACCTCTATTCGCGCTTCGACGTCGTGCAGGCGCCGAGCCGCCTGATCGCCGAGCGCTTGCGTCACAGCGGGATCGAAAACGTTGTCGTGCAGCCGCTCGGAGTCGACGGCGACGTCTTCCATCCAGCGCGACGCGAGGGCCTGTTGCGCGCGCAACTCGGCCTGCGCGCCGACACGCGCCTGCTCGTATTCGCGGGCCGCATGGCGCGCGAGAAGCAGATTCCGCTGCTGCTCGAGACGTTCGCCGAACTCGGTGCGCCGTACCATCTTTTGATCGTCGGCGGAGATGAACGCCGGCGCCTGTCGGCCAACGCGACGCTGCTGACGTATGAGCACGACGGCGTACGCCTCGCCTGCCTGCTCGCGAGCGCGGACGCGCTCGTGCACGCGGGCGCGCAGGAGACGTTCGGCATGATCGTGATCGAGGCGATGGCGTGCGGTTTGCCCGTGGTCGGCGTGCGCGGCGGCGCGGTGCCCGAATTGATCGATGAAGGCATCGGCGCGCTCGCGGATGCGGGCGACGCGAGCGGGCTCGCCGAGGCGATCGATGGACTTTACGAGCGCGATCTCGCGCAACTCGGCCGGCAGGCTCGCCTGCGCGTCGAGCGCCGCTACACGTGGTCGAGCACTTTCGCGCTGCAGCTCGACCGATACGTGCGCCTGCGCCACCGCGAATTCGATCCGGCCCTCGATGTGGCCGATGCGACCGGACTGCCGTGAGCCGCGGACTCTGCGTCGTCGTGCACGATGTCGCGCCCGCGACCTGGCCGCGCTGCGAACGCCTACTCGCCATGCTCGACGAGATCGGCGCGACGCCTGTGACGCTCCTAGTCGTGCCGGACTTTCACGGACGCGGTTGCATCGACGCGACGCCGGAATTCCTGCATGCGATCGAGCACCGCACCGCGCGCGGCGACGAGATCGCGCTGCACGGCTACTTTCATCGCGACGATGCGCCATCCCCGCGTTCGCCGCGCGGCTGGCTGCGCCGGCGTGTGCTGACGGATGGCGAGGGCGAGTTCGCGGATCTCGATGCGGATGGCGCCGAGACGCGCTTGCAGCTCGGGCTGGAAGTCTTCGCTCGCGCGCGGCTGCGGCCTTCCGGTTTCGTCCCGCCCGCGTGGCTTGCGAGCGCGGGGACGCACGAGGCGATGCGCCGCGTTGGCTTGGGTTGGACGTCGACGCATGCGGCGTTGCTTGATCTCGCGCGCAACAGCCGCATCACGGCACCGTGCCTCACGGCTTCGCCACGTTCGAGTTGGCGGCGGCGCGCGAGCATCGCCTGGCTGCGCTTCGGTTCGCGCGTCTTCGCGTGGTTTCCACTCGTACGCGTCGGCCTGCATCCGGGCGACGCCGATCATGCAGAACTCGTCGCGTGCTGGCGCGCGACGATCAGCCGCCTGCTGGTCGGACGCACGCTGCTCACGAAATCACAGGCTGTTGCGGCGAGCGTGCTTCCGATTGCTCCTGCGTCCACGTCCGCTGCGCTGGCAGCTGGTACGGGCTCGCGGGAAGGCGCCTTCAACTCGCCACGTGAAGACGTCGTGACCCTCGGAGCGGACTGTCGCTGATGCGTCGCGCTGGCTCGCTTCTACTCGCGCTCGCGCTGCTCTGCGCTGGGGTGGTGCCGCTGCTCCTCGGCGGAAGCGCGGCGATATCGTCGAGCTTCGCGCTCGCCGCACCGGACTACGCCGCACTCGTCGCACTGGTCTTCGCCAGCTGGTTGCTGCGCGCGGCGAAGCAGGATCTGCTGCTGCGCCGCCTGCAAATTCGCGCGGGCTTCCGGCGCGTTTTTGCGATCTCGCAGGCGACGGAGTTTGCGTTCCTCGCGACGCCCACCGGTGTCGGCGGATATGCGGCCGGCATCTTCTACCTGCGCCGCGCGGGGGCGAGCTACGCGGCGGCGACCGCGATCGCGGCGACCGACCAGATTCTCGATCTCGCGTTCTTCGCGCTGGCGATGCCGGTCGCGCTGCTGTTTCTCGTCGATGCGACGGAGATCGGCGCGTTGCGGGACTTCGCTCGGGCAGCAGCCGCGCTGACCGTGATCGCGTTGTTCGCGGCCTGGTGGTTGCGCCGGCCGCTGGCGCGCCGGCTGCTCGGCGATGGCCGCAATCCTCCTTGGCACGAACGCCTGCCGTATCTGCAGAAGCGTGGCGTCGAACTGCGCGGTTACCTGCACAACCTGCGCGTGCAGCTCGGCGAGTTGTCGGCGGGGTCTGCGTACTTCCTTGTGGCGCTATTCTTGTGCACGGCGCTGCAGTGGGTGACCCGCTACGGCGTGCTGTGGTTGATCATGATGCTGCTCGGCTGCCCTGTTCCGTACGCATTGCTGTTCCTGCTGCAGGGTTTCGTGCTGCATGCGGCGCAATGGACCGGCGCGCCCGCCGGTGCCGGCGGTGCAGACGTCGGACTCGCCGCGAGCCTCGCGGCGTTCGCTCCCGGCGCAACGATCGCCACGGCGCTGCTGCTCTGGCGCTTCGCGACGTTGTACTTGAGCTTGCTCGGCGGTTTGCTCGCGATCTTCGCGCTGCGACCACTGAAGACCATCGTCGGACGGGCCGCAGAGGAAGCGGCGATCTGAGGAATCGCGACGCGCGGCGTCGATCAGGCGCTCAGTGGGTCGCCACGGATTGCGGTTGACTGCTGGCGTCCGGATCGAAGATCGTCGGCGGCTGCGTGCGCGCGCGCCAGTAATTGCGCGGCATGAGACCGCCGCGCAGCAGGCGCCACGCGATCATGCGTGTGATGCGCGTGACGTCGCGGAACGGCTTGAAGTGACTCGCGCGGCGGTCTTCCTCGTAGCGCGACGCGATCGGCACAGAAACGCAGCGCACGCCGCGCGCCGCGGCTTCGATCAGGATCTCGCTCTCGAACACGAAGCCGTCGTGCGGCAACGCGAGCGCGATTTCGATCGCCGCACGCGGGTAGTAGCGCTGCCCGCTTTGCGTGTCGACGACGCGTTGGCCACAGGCCCAGGACACCCAGAAGTCGGCCTGCTGGTTGCCGATGCGATTCTTGTCGGGTTGCGCATCCTTGCCGAGCAGGCGTGCGCCGATGACGATGTGATTCGGAAAACGCTGCGCCGCCGCGAGCAAGCGCGGCAGGTCGCTCGCCGCGTGCTGGCCATCGCCATCCATCGTCAGCACGCCTTCGGCGCCGAGTGCGAGCGCGCGCCGAAAGCCGTCGCGCAGTGCCAGCGCCTTGCCTTCGGGTTGCGCGTGGCGGATGCGCTCGATCGGCAGGTCGGCGACGACTTCGCTCGTGCGATCGGTCGAGCCGTCGTCGATCACGATCACGGTGCCGCAATACTGCATCGCCTCCTCGACGACGGCGCGAATCGCCCGCTCTTCGTTGAGCGCGGGGATGACGACGACGCCCTTGGTCGAAGGCCGTGTGGATGCGGCTTGAGCGGTCTGCTCGGTCAAAACGAAATCTCCAGTTGCAGATGGTACGCGTCCTGCGTCGCGCCGGACGACGGCTGATGAACGCCAGCGGCGACCGTCAGCGTCGCATTCTCGCGGCGCGCGATTGCCGCGAGCAGCGGCAAGGTCGCCGCCGCCGGGGTCGTCGCCTGCAAAGAGTGCAAAGACGCGGGCAACGGCGCAAGTCCCGGCGCGCCGGCGCCGCCGGGTCGAAGCCGAATCGCCACATTGCCGGGCACTGAGTGCGGCGACAACACGAATGCAGCCGCGAACGGCGAATCGGCAGCAATCGCATCGGCGAGCGGGCCCTGGCTCGCCGTGTCGAAGACCACGAGGAGCGTCGGAGATGCCTCTCTGCAGGCGAGCAAAGCGGCTTCCAGCAGACTCGCGCCGAACGTTCCGGTGCCGGCGCTGACGGCGCTCGACGAGGCCATGCAGTGCGTCGCGATCGTCCAATAGCCGGCCGGTGCGTTGTGCACCGAGTTATGGAACTTGGTCGGCGAAATGTCGAGTGGCGCGCGTGCAAGCTCGGCGCAGAGATAGTCGCTAATCGCGAGATCGCCGTAGGCCGACGCAAACACATTGGGCAGCGTGCCGGGCTCTCTTCGCGCCATCGCGCAGGCCTGCTCCGCGACCGCGAGGGCGAGCAGCACCGAGTCGGGTGCGCGGCGTCGTTCATTCGGCGACAGCAGCGCCGGAGCGGGGCGCTGATATGCGCTCGCCACGTAGTCGCGCTCGCCGCGCAGAAGTTCGCCTGCGTCGGTCCAGCTCGGCAGTCCCGGCGCGCAGAGGCCGACGCCCTCGATCGTAAACTCGAGCGCTGGCACGGTCATGCGTCCACCTCGCAGGAGAACGCGAGGCAGCAGTTGTTGCCGCCGAAGCCGAACGAGTTCGACAGCGCGATGCGTCTGCCGTTTCGCATGGCGAACGTTTCGTTGTCGAGCGCGATCTGTGGACCGCAGGCCGCGTCGAGTTCGCGTGTGTTGAGACAGCCGGGCACCAACCCGCGTTCGAGAGCGATCAGCGTGATCGCGGCTTCGAGAATGCCGGCGGCGCCGAGCGTATGCCCGGACCAGCCCTTCGTCGAACTCGCGCGCGTGCGTTCGCCAAAACGACGTGCGATGACGGCGGCTTCGACCTCATCGTTCTGCCGGCTCGCGGTGCCGTGCAGATTGATGTAGTCGATGTCGGTCGTCTCGAGACCCGCGCGCGCGAGGGCGTCGTCAATCGCACGCTCCGCGCCGAGACCTTGCGGATGGGGCGCCGACATGTGATGTGCATCGCTGGACTCGCCGTAGCCGAGCAGACGCATGCGCGACGATGCCGCATGGCCTTGCGCATCGATGCGTTCGAGCAGTGCGAAGCCCGCCGCTTCGCCGATCGACAAGCCGGTGCGGTCCTTGTCGAACGGCCGACAGCGATCGGACGAGACGAGGCCGAGCGAGTTGAAGCCGAACAGTACGCTGTCGCACAGCGTGTCGACGCCGCCGACGACGACGGCGTCGGCGAAGCCGAAATGCAGCAGGCGCTCGGCGCTCGCAAACACCTTGGCGCTCGACGAGCAAGCCGTCGCGACCGTGTGGCAGGGGCCGCGCAATCCGAGCGCAAGCTGTACGAAAGCGGATAGCGAATTGGGTTGGTGCACCTTTTTCGAACGCTGCGTCGCATTGAAGCGGCCATTCTCGTTCAACGTTCGATACGCGATTTCGGTCTCGCCGATGCTCGATGTCGACGTGCCAAGCACGACCGCGACGCGGTCGGCGCCGTAGCGCTCGCGCGCCTCGGCCGCGCGTTCGAAGAATCCGTCCTGCGTCAGTCCGAGCCAGCCGAGACGCTGGTTGCGCGCCTCATACTGCGCATATTCGGCCGGTAGTGCCGCCTGTTCGATGCCGGCGACCCTGCCGATGAAACAGGGCAACGGATGCGACGTGAAATCGTTGGCGACGAGGCCGCTCGTGCTCGACGCCAGCGCAGCCGCAATCGCCTCGCGGCCGCGGCCGGCGGCGCAGGTGGCGGTGTAGGCGGTAATGGCGAGTGCTGCGATGCGGTCCGGCAACGGGTAGGTAATGTCCTGTCTCACAGTGGATCGGTGGCAGATCGGGCAATTCCCGCTCGCTTGAGGCGATTTGGGGCGGCATGCCCGGCGGCAGCGTGCGAAACGCGCCGGCAGGGCAGGTCGGACTTGGCGTCAATTATAGGTTTTGCGTGCATGCCGCTCAATCGATCCCGCCGCACTCGGCGCACGGCGGCGCGGCCGGCATGCGAACTGATCGGCTTTTTTGCCGATCGGCTATCCTTCGCCAGTTTCCCCAAGACGTGCCCCGAGATCGCCAATCCATGAACGCCCAGACCCACGCAGCCGTCGTCGAAACCTACCTGCGCGATCTGCAGGACAGGATCTGTGCGGCGCTGTCGACGGTCGACGGCGCGCCGTTCGTCGAGGATCAGTGGACCCGCGCCGAAGGCGGCGGCGGGCGCTCGCGTGTTCTCAAGAACGGCAACGTGTTCGAACAGGCCGGCGTGAATTTCTCGCATGTCGAAGGCGCGGCGCTGCCTCCGTCGGCGACCGCGCACCGACCGGAACTCGCAGGCCGCTCGTGGCTGGCGCTCGGCGTGTCGCTCGTCGTGCACCCGCGCAATCCGTACGTGCCGACGACGCACATGAACGTGCGCTATTTCGAAGCACGCGCCGAGAACGCGCCGCCCGTCTGGTGGTTCGGCGGTGGATTCGACCTGACGCCGTACTATCCGTTCGACGAAGACGTCGTGCACTGGCACACGATCGCGCGCGATCTCTGCGCGCCGTTCGGCGCCGGGGTGTATGCAAAGTACAAGAAGTGGTGCGACGAGTATTTCTTCCTCAAGCACCGCAACGAGACGCGCGGCGTAGGCGGCCTCTTCTTCGACGACCTGAACTCTGACGGCTTCGACCGCAGTTTCGCATTCCAGCGCGCGGTCGGCGACGGCTTCCTCAATGCGTATCTGCCGATCGTCGCGGCGCGAAAGGAAACACCTTTCGGCGAACGCGAGCGCGAATTCCAGTTGTACCGGCGCGGTCGCTACGTCGAATTCAACCTCGTCTACGACCGCGGCACGCTGTTCGGCCTGCAGTCGGGAGGACGCACCGAGTCGATCCTCATGTCGTTGCCGCCTCGCGTTCGTTTCGAGTACGCCTACGCGCCCGAGGAGGGGTCGCGCGAGGCGCGCCTCTCACAGTATCTCGTTCCGAGGGATTGGGTGGCGCCGTAGCGCTCGCCAGGGTCTCGCTCTCGCGGAGTTTGTCGCTGCGAGGACGGTTGTGGTTTGTCTGCCGTTGATCTCTTCGAAGCAAAGGCTTTCACTCGCCCTGCGGGCGGGGGGCTGACCCTGTTTTTCTCTTAGAGCACGAGCTTTCACTCGCCCTGCGGGCGAGCGGCTCGGCTTTTGCTCCTTGTCTTCTTGGAGCAAAGCTTCCACTCGCCCTGCGGGCGAGCGAGTTACTTTTCTTGCTCGTGCAAGAAAAGTAACCAAAAGAACACGCCCCGGCAGTTGCGCCCCGGCCATTCTGGCCGGGGTTCGCGGCCCTACGCTGTGTTGCGCCGACTGCACATCCCTGTGCAGACGGCGCAATCGGCGCGATCCCTCGCGCCGACCCTTCGGGCATCGCGCTGCGGTCCGCCGCAACTGACGGGGACCCCAGAGCGGAAGAGCAATGCTCAAGATCAAGAGCAACATTAAGATCGAGAGCAACATCAAGATCGAGAGCAACATCAAGATCGAGAGCAACATCAAGATCAGGATCAAGAGCGTCTGTTTCTGCTTCTGCTTCCACCTTCCTATGGAATCAGGCAATCGTCGT